>Ga0268356_10968_pt1 | contig 177455 bp, 179 predicted proteins | sample BioMet10_FD_194415 | JGI IMG/M metagenome (GOLD analysis project Ga0268356, IMG submission 194415) | Sewage microbial communities from Oakland, California, United States - Biofuel 10 (PacBio Assembly) | ecosystem: Engineered > Wastewater > Sewage > Unclassified | place: USA: California...
CCAATGCCTGTGCCAATTGTGATGTAAATGAAATGCCGGCACCCCTGTGCATTTCCCCAGCGCCCTTCTCCCAGAGCTGCCGCCGTTACGTCCGTGTCGAAAGCAGCTGGAATTTTCAGCTGTTCTTCAAAATAATGTACCACCTGCGTGTTGCGCCAGGCCAGTTTGGGGGTGGAGGTGATCCAGCCATAGTGGGATGACTCATGGTCCAGACAGACTGGGCCAAAGAAGCCCAATCCGGTCGACTCAAGCTGAATCTGATTTTCTTGCTTTACCTGTTCAAAAAAATGGATTACTTTGGGAAGCGTTTCTTCTGGAGTAGTCGTCGGAATACGAAGCTCCGCCAGAATGTGTTCCGGATCGCTGGCAACGATACAATTGAATTTTGTTCCGCCAGCTTCAACACCTGCATACCACTTAGTCATTGATTCACCGTTGATAAGGAAGTTTTCGTTAATCATAGCACAATCAAACTGTTCGAAATAGACGAATCACAGTACGGTATAATTTGTCTATTCAACATTTTTTGTGTCAGCAGTTGAGTTAACCTGCTCGGCTTTCATTTTTATTTTCCGACAGGGAAATTCAACCATTTTTATTTTCATCGAGGGAGTAATGGATCTTTTTGAAAAATGCAGGAATTACACAGATGCCCGCGAAGCCATCGCTCGCGGCATCTACCCTTATTTCATTCCTTTGAATGAAACTGAGGGTACAGAGGTAGTCTATCAGGGCCAGCGCTTGATCATGTGCGGCTCGAACAACTACCTGGGGTTGACCACTCACCCCAAAGTTCGTGAAGCCGCCGTGGAAGCGACAAAGCGTTATGGCACAAGTTGCACCGGTTCTCGCTTTCTCAATGGTACTTTGGTCATGCACGAACAGCTCGAAAAGGAGCTGGCCGAGTGGGTGGGCAAGGAAGCCACGCTGGTTTTCTCAACCGGTATGCAGACCAACTTAGGCACGGTCAGCGCCCTCATCGGGCGCGATGACGTGGTGATCCTCGACAAAGAGGATCATGCCAGCATCGTGGATGGTGCCCGTCTGGGTTACGGGAAGATCGAACGCTATCGCCACAATGACCTGGATCATCTCGAAAAAGTGCTGCAGTCCATTCCTGAAACAGCGGGGGCTTTGCTGGTCGTGGATGGCCTCTTCAGCATGGAAGGTGATCTGGCCCCCATTCCCGAGCTGGTGAAATTGACCAAGAAATACGGCGTCCGCTTTATGGTCGATGACGCTCACGGTATGGGCGTCTTGGGCGGCGGTCATGGTACTGTAGCGCATTTCAACGCCACTGCCGATGTAGACCTGATCATGTCCACCTTCAGTAAGTCATTTGCCTCACTGGGCGGCTTTATTGCCGGGGATGATGTGACCATTGATTACATCAAGCACAATGCGCGCTCGCTGATCTTTTCTGCCAGCATTCCGCCTGCCAATGCCGCGGCAGCTCTGGCTGCCTTACACGTGATGCGTGACGAGCCAGAACGGGGCACCCGCGTCTGTGAGATTGCGGCCCGGATGCGCCGCGAGTATAAGGCAATGGGATTCAACATTGGTAAGTCCGAGACTCCGGTTATCCCCATTATCATCGGGGATGACGAAAGAACCTTCCTCTTCTGGAAGACTCTCTTCAGCAACGGCGTTTTCGTCAATCCGGTGGTCTGCCCGGCTGTCAGCCAGGGGCATCAGCTCCTGCGTACCAGCTACATGGCTACCCATACCGATGCCCAGATGGATTTCGTTCTCGAAACTTTCCAGCGTGTCGGCAAAGAATTAGGGATCATCTAGTCATAAAAAGAGCCCGGTCAGAGATTTCTGGCCGGGCTTATTCTTTACTTCATGATAAACAGAATGCCGATCGTTCCTGGTCCGCAATGACTGGAAATGGTCGCGCTGGCGTGAGTGGAACAAATTTCTTCGATATCAGCAATTTTCTTGAGTTCACCAGTCAGGTAATCTGCATCCGCATCTGAACCCGGGTGGGTGATAAAAACCCGGTGCAGATCGATATTGGGTAACTTCTTCTTGAAATCAAGCACCATGGAATCGAGAGCTTTCTTGCGGCTGCCGCTGACTTTCTCTTTGATCCCCAGGGTGCCATCCGGCTGGACCTCGATCACCGGGCGGATGCGTAATAGACTGCCCACTACGTGCTCCATCGCGGAACAACGGCCACCCATGTAAAGATAATCCAGGGTATCGATCACAAAGCTGGTATAGACTTTGGAGGTCGTTTCTTTCAGGGCCATTTCAATCTCGTCGATTGTTTTTCCCTCTTCCCGCATTTCAGCCGCTTTCATCACCAGCAAGCCAATCCCTGTGGAAAGGTTGAGCGAGTCGACCACTCGAATATCCGCATCGGGCAGGCTTTTGGCTGCCAGTTGGCCATTTTGATTGCTAGCTGAAAGCTGTGAAGAAATACTGATATAAATTCCATCCTGATACGGCTTGAAGGCCTCGGTAAAAGAAGCTACTGATGGTGCCGAGGTTTTGGGGAGTTTCCCAGTTTTTTCGGCATAAGCAAACAATTCACCCGAAGTAATGTCCACACCATCCAGATAGCTCTTCTCGTTGATGAAGACCCCCAGCGGAATGATGTGAATGTTATACTTTTTGATCTGTTCTGGCGACAGATCACAGCAGCTGTCAGCAAAGATTTCCATGATTGTGCTCCTCGAATAAAAATGATTGTTTACAGCAAATGAAGATAAATGAATGAATAAATGATCTTTTGATTTTAATCCAATTTTGCTAACTAAAAAGGAGATTTCCATTGTTGAAAATCTCCTTTTGCAGGTAACTTACCGCGAAAACGTTCCGCCGATCAGAACAATCCCCAATCTTCCCCCAACCCTTCTTCCATCATCGAGAAATCCCAAACGTCCATTCCTAGATCGATCCCTACCGGCCGTTCCAGCATTTCTTCTGCCTTCTGACGTACGGATTCAAGCATTGATGGGCCATAAGGGCAAAATGGAGTGGTCAAGATCATCTTGACGATGGCTCCATCCGCGTCGATCTTGACATTGCGGATCAGTCCTAGCTGGATGACATTCAGCCCTAACTCCGGGTCGACAATATCACTCAGCCCCTTCTTGAGCTTGTTAGCCAGTTCGGGGTCAGTTTCTTCCGCTTCCCAGGCCGGGCGGTTAGTACCGGGTTTGCCATTTTCCATTATTTAGTTTCCATCAGGCTTTCTTTAGAGATAATGTAAGAGCACTGATTGTCTCCGTCTAAAACGCACTCCACTTTCTGGGTGGGGGCAGAAAGGAAAGCGGAGATCAGTGTTTGATCCATCAAACATACTTCCGGATGTTCCTGGCCCACGTGGTAGAACGGGCACGAAACCTCACGAATTTTGTAGTCTTCACCGATCTTTTCCCATTCGATCTCGAAACCCTGTTCCGCCAGGGAACGTTTGATGAAATTCAGCTTTTCTTCGATGGGCAGTTTCTTAATGCGCTCTGCCTGATCAGAAGCGATGCTGGTCGCGATTTGCGAGAAGATGGATTCAATTTCATTCTCAGGCATGCGCATTTTCAATTGCGTCAGCAAAAGATTGGTTAACTGCAAATAGCGGGTAGGGAATTTTTCCATCCCGGTTTCGGTCAGTGAATACACCATCCGCGGACGACCCACACCGTGCCGGACTTCTTCAGCCTGTACCAATCCATCTAGCTGCAGATTGGTGAGGTGGTGCCGGGCGGAAATGGTATTGATGTTGACTGCTTCGGCCAGATCGTTGATGGTCGACTGCGGATGATTCAGCAAGGTCTGCAAGATTTTCTCGCGTGTGCTTTTCATAAAACCTCTTTCTCAAAGCAGAGTCATAATATCATATTTCGAGAATATTTGTCAATAAATAGATAAATATCCAATAAATAATAAGAGAATTATTAGAACAATCTCGATAAATTAGGTATTTATTGACCCGGTACACTGGGTATGCTATAATGTTGCCGTTGTTATAATTATTATGAATTAAATGATAATTATTAACAAATCGACCCTTTATTATATGAATAGGAGTTCTCCTCCATGTCAGAATTAACGATCAAAAATCTGCATGTCAATATCGATGAAAAACCAATCCTTAACGGTGTCAACCTGGTGGTTCCGCAGGGGGAGGTGCATGCCATCATGGGCCCCAATGGGACCGGCAAATCCACGCTGGCAAATACTTTGCTTGGCCATCCGTCTTATACTGTCACGCAAGGGGAAGTCTTTTTCAAAGGCGCCAACTTGCTGGATCTCTCGACAGATGAGCGCTCGCGTATGGGGTTGTTTCTGGCCTTTCAATACCCGGTTTCCATCCCTGGAGTAACCGTCGCCAATTTCCTGCGCACTGCTCTGAATGCGCGGCGCAAACAGGAAAATCCAGACGAGAAGGGCATTCCCATTCCCGAATTCCGTAAATTATTGAAATCCAAAATGGATGAGCTGAAAATCGACAGCTCTTTTGCTGGCCGTTATCTGAACGAAGGTTTTTCCGGTGGCGAGAAAAAACGTATCGAAGTACTGCAAATGGCCGTCCTGGAGCCTGAAATTGCGATCCTGGATGAAATCGACTCTGGTCTCGACATCGACGCGTTGCGCATCGTTGCGGACGGCGTCAATCTTTTGCGTGAGAAACAGAATCTGGGGGTTCTGGTTATTACTCACTACCAGCGGCTCCTGAACTACATCAAACCAGACGTCGTTCACGTGATGATGGATGGCAAGATCGTTGAGTCGGGTGGCCCTGAACTGGCGATTCATCTGGAAGAACATGGTTACGAGTGGGTGCGTGAAAAAGTCGAGGAAGAATCGCTTTAGTGTTTCCTCTTTTATCGTGAAAGCGAGGAGCTTATGGGTACCGAACAAAACGCGAAATTTCTAAACGATCTCGGCGAGTACCAGTATGGGTTCAAAGATCCCGAGACGTATGTTTTCAAGTCACAAAAAGGCCTGAATGAGCAAGTTGTCCGGCAGATCTCGGCCATGAAAGGCGAGCCGGATTGGATGCTGCAGTTCCGCTTGAAGGCCCTGGCGCATTTTCAGCAGCGCCCGCTTCCCACCTGGGGCGCGGATATTTCCAAACTCGATCTGGATGACATTTACTATTACGTCCGCCCAACGAATGAATCTGGTCAGAGCTGGGATGACGTTCCGGAGACCATCAAGAATACTTTCGACAAATTGGGCATTCCTGAAGCCGAGCGCAAATTCCTGGCTGGAGTCGGGGCCCAGTACGAGTCGGAAATGGTTTACCACAACATTCAAGAACATCTTGCCAAACAGGGTGTGATCTTCCTGAGCATTGAAGAAGGGCTGCGCCAGCATCCTGACCTCTTCCGTCAGTATTTCGGCACGGTCATTCCCATTGAAGACAATAAATTTGCGGCTCTGAACTCGGCCGTCTGGTCCGGGGGCTCTTTCGTGTACGTGCCTAAAGGCGTTCACGTGGAATTGCCGCTGCAGGCTTATTTCCGCTTGAACGTGGCCAACATCGGCCAGTTTGAGCGGTCTCTGATCATCGTTGATGAAGGCGCCCAGGTTCATTACGTCGAGGGTTGTACGGCCCCGCAGTACTCTACCAACTCCTTCCATTCAGGCGTGATCGAGATTGTCGTCAAAAAAGGCGGCCGCATGCGCTATACCACTATCCAGAACTGGTCCACCAACGTTTACAACCTGGTGACCCAGCGGGCAACCGTGGATGAAAACGGCACAATGGAATGGGTCGATTGTAACCTGGGGTCGAAAGTCACCATGAAATATCCTTCCTGCTATCTAATGGGCAAGGGCGCTCATGGCGAGATCCTTTCGGTTGCCTTTGCCGGCAAAGGTCAGGATCAAGACGCCGGCGGCAAGATCTTGCACTTCGCGCCTGACACCAGTTCCAAGATCACTTCCAAGTCTATCAGCAAGAACGGTGGCCGTTCCTCTTATCGCGGTCTGATCAAGGTGGCCAAAGGGGCTACCAATGCCAAGTCGAACGTGGTTTGTGATGCTCTTCTGTTGGATCCCGCTTCGCGGTCGGATACTTATCCCACCATTGAGATCGACGAAGAGGACGTGACCATTGGTCACGAGGCTTCAGTCTCCAAAGTGGGTGAGGAACAGCTCTTCTATCTGATGAGCCGCGGCCTTTCTGAAGAAGAAGCCACCACCATGGTCGTTTCTGGCTTTATTGAACCATTGGTTAAAGAATTGCCGATGGAATATGCGGTTGAAATGAACCGGCTGATCCAGTTGCAGATGGAAGGTTCAGTAGGCTAACCCAGAGGAAAAAACAATGACTGAATCTCCAGCAATCGTGATCAAAAAGAAAACACTGACTTCTGCAGGGATCAAGGAATTCTCTTTTTCTCCTGACTTTGCTTCTCTTCCACAGAGCGTTCGGGCTTACTATGAATCTGCCTGGAAGCGCTACCAGCAGACGCCTTTTCCAACGCTCAAAGATGAGCCCTGGCGCCGTACCGACATCCGCGCACTGCAAACGGACCTCTTTGCGACGAATACGCAGGCGGCAAGCTCGGTTCCTGAGAATTTGTTGGAACCTCTGACTGATGAAAGTCATGGGGGGCAGATCGTTCTCACTCCCGGCCATTCCCAAATTTTCCTTTCGCCGCAGTTGGCCAGCCAGGGAGTGGTCTTCACTGACCTCCAGACAGCTTATGCCCAGCATCCAGAGCTTGTTGACCGCATTCTGGGAAAGTTGATCGACCTGGAAGACGATAAATTTGGCGCGCTCGCGGCGGCTATGGCCAAAGATGGTGTTCTTCTCTACGTTCCTCGCCATGTGAAAGTGGAAACTCCATTGCATTCCCTGTTTTGGGGTGCTGGGGAGCATGCCGCTTTCTTCTCGCATTATCTGGTTTATCTGGACGAGGGTGCAGAAGTGACTTATGTTCATGAATCTTCTTCTCCTGCCGGGCAAGCCCAGGCCATGCACTCCGGTTTGATGGAGCTTTACGTCGGGGAAGGCGCCAAATTGAACTTTGTTGAACTGCAATCCTGGGGCGACAATATGTGGAACTTTACCCACGAACGCATCGATGTCGCCCGTGAAGGCACTGTCGATTGGATTTTCGGCGCTCTGGGCAGTCATCTGACCAAGAACTTCTCCGATCTTAATCTGGTCGGCGAAGGCGCTACCGGCAAGATGTCTGGCTTTTACTTTACCGAGGGCAAACAGCACCTCGATCATGACACACAGCAAAATCACCTGGCTCCGCATACCACCAGCGACCTCCTCTTTAAGGGCGCTCTGGTGGGGGAGAGTGAATCTGTCTGGCAGGGAATGATCTACGTTGCCCCCAATGCCACCAAAACGGATGGGTACCAGGCCAATCGCAATTTGATTCTGGATCCGCGTTCTAAAGCCGATTCAATTCCCGGTCTGGAGATCTTGACGGATGACGTCCGCTGCACGCATGGCGCCACAGTCGGCAAGATCGATCAGGATCAGGTCTTCTATCTGGAAAGTCGTGGTTTAGCCAAAGAAGACGCCGAGCGCTTGATTGTGGAGGGTTTCTTTGACCCGATCATGCAGCGGATTCCTTTCGATGGCGTAAAAGCGCGTTTCCAGCGCGCAATTATTGAGAAATTGGAAAGTTTCCACCTCGAAAAGGCATAACCTGTGAATTATGCTAAAATGAATGGATTAACTTTCAATTTGGAGTAGACAAGCATATGGCATCTGTACCATTTATGAAACCACCAGAACATGAATTTCAGTACGAAGTGGGCGATACCGTTGAGGTGTTTTGCGACCACGAAAAGGGAGGCGAGCGAGTCCGCGGTTGGCTGCGCGGTATTGTCGTACAGGTGGACCCGAAAATGGTAGCCGTTCAATTCCGTTCCAATGTCTTCCTGACCGATGGGTGGATGGTGCCGGACCACATTCTCTGGTATCCGCAGAATTCCCCTCACATCCGGGAACCGTTGAAAAAGCCCAGTAAATCCGATTCCCAGCAAATCGGCGACTTATAAAGGATATCATGATAGCTTCAAGCATTGCTGAACAAAAAGTGGCTCTGATTCGCAAAGATTTCCCCGTACTTGAACGTGAGGTGCATAACTCAGTTCCGCTGATTTACTTTGATTCGGCGGCCACGTCCCAAAAGCCTCAGTCCGTGATCGACTCGATGAATGAATATTATCGTCTTTACAATGCCAATATTCATCGAGGGGTGCATACCTTAGCCGAAGAAGCAACTGCAAAATATGAAGAGGCTCGCGCCCGGATCGCTGCTTTTATTGGTTCTCCCAAAGCGTCCGAACTGGTTTTTACCCGCAATACCACTGAATCGATCAATCTGGTGGCTCAAACCTGGGGACGGGCCAATCTGCAGTCTGGGGATCTGGTCATTCTGACCGAAATGGAACATCACTCCAATCTGGTTCCCTGGCAGATTTTGGCAGCTGAAAAAGGATTTCGCCTTGAATTTATCCCGGTCACAGACGAAGGCCTGCTTGATCTGGATGTATACCATCAGCTTCTCCAACAAAATCCGAAACTGGTGGCTTTCACTCAGTTCTCGAACGTACTGGGAACCATCAACCCTGCCCAAGAGATGATCCAGGCAGCTCACGCTGCCGGAGCACTGGTTTTGATCGATGGCGCTCAATCCGCCCCACATATTCCCGTCTCCGTTGTTAATCTGGGAGCTGATTTCTTTGCCTTTTCCGCTCATAAGATGCTCGGGCCTACCGGCATTGGAGGTTTGTGGGCGAAAGAAGAATTGCTCAAAGCCATGCCGCCTTTCCTGGGCGGCGGGGATATGATCAAGCGCGTCTATCTGCGTTCGTTTACCGCCAATGATATTCCGCACAAGTTCGAGGCAGGTACCCCGGCCATTGCGGAAGCGATTGGTTTCGGAGCCGCCATTGACTACCTGAATTCCGTCGGTATGCAAACGGTCGAGTCGTTGGAACGGGAGATCACGGCATATGCCTACGAGCGAATGCGCCAAATCAAAGGCCTGACAATTTTAGGCCCCGCAGCAGAAAAAAGGGGAGGGGTGATCTCCTTTACCCTGGAAAATATTCATCCGCATGATGTTGCTCAGATTCTGGATTCAGAAGGCATTGCTGTTCGTGCCGGGCATCATTGTGCCATGCCGCTGCACGATCGTTTCCATATTCCAGCCACTACTCGTGCCAGCTTCTATCTCTACAACACGACCTCCGAAGTCGATCACCTGGTCAAGGCAATCGAGAAGGTCAAGCAAGTCTTTGGAGAATAAGGATAGCTATGGACGACCTTTATCGTGAAGTGATCATTGAACATTACAAAAACCCGGAGCACCGCGGCGAACTGGATCCTCATGACATTTCATTTGAGGATGAAAACCCCCTGTGCGGCGATCATATTCGCATCGATTTGCGTGTAGATGAGAATGGCAAAATCACCGACGCTGCTTTTGACGGTCACGGGTGCGCTATTTCTCAGTCTTCTGCTGATCTTTTACTGGAAGATATCATCGGCAAGAATGTCGCAGACGTCAAAAAAATGACCAAACAGGATGTACTGGATTTGCTGGGCATTGAATTAGGCCCGGTTCGCTTGAAATGTGCTTTACTGCCGCTGAAAATTCTGAAAGCAGGGGTCTATGGGCTGGGAGAGGCTTCGGACGATCTGGTCGAAGGGGAGAGCGAATGACCGACGAAAAGCATTATCAATTCGTTGAAATTGCTCCCGTTTCTGATCTGCCCGTGAATGAGCGGCTTTTTCTGGAAGTAGGGGAATTACCGGTAGTGATCTATAACCTCAATGGTGAGTATTATGCCACCGGTGATGTCTGCAGCCATGATCGCGGCCCCATTGGGGAAGGTCAGATTGAAGGCTACGAGGTGATTTGCCCTCGTCACGGAGCCCGTTTCGACATTCGCAGTGGCAAAGTGAAGCGTTTTCCGGCCGCGCGGGATATTCCCAGTTACCTGGTAAAAATCGAAGCAGGCAAGATATTTCTGGGAATTCCTCAAGAATAGCTTACTCTTCGTGTAGTCGTTCGATCTTGGCGCCCAGGGCCCGTAATTTTTCGTCCACCCGTTCGTAACCACGGTCGATTTGACCCACGTTGCGAATGATGGAGGTACCTTTGGCTGAAAGTGAAGCCAGCAGCAGCGCCATTCCCGCCCGGATATCCGGGCTTTCCATTTTTTCGCTCATGAGCTGGGTCGGACCCTGCACAATGCAGCGGTGCGGGTCGCACAAGACGATCTGAGCGCCCATTCCCACCAGTTTGTCGGTAAAGAACATCCGCGACGGATACATCCAGTCGTGGAATAGCACGGTGCCTTTTGCCTGGGTGGCCAGAACGATGGCAATACTCATCAAATCTGTCGGGAAGGCCGGCCAGGTATTGACGTTAATGGTAGGGATGGCCCCGCCCAGGTCCATTTCTACTTTCAATCTTTGTTTGGCTGGCACAAAGATCGCGTTCCCCTTTGCTTCCCAGGTCACTCCCAGACGTTTCAGCACCAGTTGGATCATATCCAGATATTCCACGCCAGCGTCTTTGATGGTGATTGTGCCATGCGTAACCACGGCAGCGCCCACAAAACTGATCACTTCCAGATAATCGGGCCCAATGGTGTACTCCCCGCCGTGCAGCCGCTCGACCCCCTCGATTTTCAATGAATTCGAACCAATGTGGCTGATCTTGGCCCCAAGTAAATTCAAAAAGTGACACAATTCCTGAATGTGAGGTTCGGAGGCGGCATTTCGAATGGTTGACGTACCCTTCGCCAGCACGCAGGCCATGATCGCGTTTTCAGTGGCTGTTACGCTGGCTTCATCCATCAAAATGTCCGCGCCAACCAGTTGTTTTGCGTGAAACTCGAAGGACCGCTCACAATTTACTTTCGCGCCCAATTTTTTTAGGGCCAGCATGTGGGTATCGACCCGGCGGCGCCCAATAACGTCCCCGCCAGGAGGGGGTAAAACCAGATCCTTGGCCCGCGCCACACCCGGCCCGGCCAGTAAAATGGAGGCACGGATCTTCCGGCACAGATCCGGGTCAAGATCGGTGGGGCGCACCACTTTGGCCTGCACCTTCCAGGTATGTGCATCCACGATGTCAATCGTAACACCCAGGCTCTGGATCAGCTTGCGCATGTTTTGCACGTCCTGAATATCCGGGACGTTGTGCAGAATCACTGGCTCATCGGTCAGCAGACAGGCAGCAAGGATGGGTAAGGCAGCATTCTTATTACCAGAAGGGGTAACGGTCCCATTCAGCGGAATTCCACCTTCGATAATAAACTTTTCCATGACAACCTCCAGATGAAATCAGTGTTAAAGTTAAACAGATCAAGAGTGTTGCAAATATCATAACAGGTGCTTGAGCATCATGTCAATGCAAGCCAAATTTGCCTTGAAAAGAAAACCTTCGATTTTTTATCTCGACCCATATCCTGATAATCAGCGGATTATCCTCCTTATTCACGGGCTGGGATCAGATAGCAGTTCGTGGCAATTGCAGTTTCCTGCGCTGGATGCGCTGGGCTACCGACCGATTGCCATCGACCTGCCAGGGTTTGGACGTTCTTCTTATCCGTTGAAAATCTGGCGTATCCGGCGTGTAACAAACTGGATTGCCCAGGAAATCGTGGATTCCTTTCCTGAACCGATCGACGTCATGGGTCTTTCACTCGGGGGCGTGATTGCTCAAAAACTGGTTCAGGCTCGTCCGCAGAAAATCAAAAAGCTGATCCTGGTCAGCACTTTCAGTCGTTTGCACCCCCGTCTGCGCAAGAATCTTCCCTATCTCCGTTCCCGCATTATTCAGATCTTTTCCGGCAGGCTGAAAGAACAGGCGCAAAATGTGGCCGATCACATTTTTCCGCAGGCAGACCAAAAATTATGGCACGATTATCTTTATGATCAGATTTGCCATGCCAACATCCGGGTGTATCGTCAGGCCATGCTCGAACTGGCCAAATTCTCCAGTTTTCGCTTTCTCCGCACACTGAAAATTCCCGTTCTGGTAAATTACCGGCACTGCGGATAACACGGTCAGCCTGGAAGATCAGATGCAGTTAGCCAAGCGCATTCCAGGCTCAACCCATGTTTTCATTCAAGGGGGTGGGCATGCCGTGAATGTGGATCATGCAGGCGAGTTTAACGCAGTGGTAACCAAATTTTTGGGCCAAAAAATTTAATTTTTTTTAACTTTTTCTTGAAAACGGAGTTATACTCCAAGCAAACTTTCATTCTTTTTCATTTTATTCAAAATTGAGGATTATTATGTTCAAAATTGAAAAGATTGATACCAGCAACAAAAAGCAGGTCGATGAATTTGTCCAATTTCAATATGATCTCTATAAAGGAACTCCGCAATTTTGTCCCCCGTTTCGCGGCGATATCAAATTGATGCTGAACCGCGACAAGCATCCGTTCTACGAGCATTCCCTCGCTGATTTCTTTGTGGTTCGGGATGAGAATGGCAAGATCGTGGGCCGCATCGCTGCCATGATGAATAATCCATTCAATGAATATCACAAAGTCAAAAAAGCTCAATTCTACCTTTTCGAATGCATCGATAACCAGGAAGTAGCAAATATGCTCTTTCAGGCCGTTTTTGACTGGGCTCACGAGCATGAATTGAACGAGGTGGTGGGGCCAAAGGGTTTTTTCCGCTTTCGATGGCTATGGCATTTTGGTCGAGGGGTTTGAACATCATCAAATGATGACGATGATGAACTACAAACTTCCCGTATTATGCCAAGCTGCTGGAGAACCTTGGCTTTACTAAGGAAGTTGATTTCGTCTCCTGCTATATTTACAAGGATAAATTTGTTCTGCCCGAAAAGGTGCGTAAAGCATCCGAGTTGGTGCAGAAACGTGGCTCCTTCAAAGTTCTCCAGTTCAAGAAACAAGCGTGAAATGATGAAACATGCCTGGGAAATTGGCGAGGCCTATAACAAGACTTTTGTCAACAACTGGGAGTATTACCCCCTGACCAAAGGTGAGGTAAAGCTGCTGCTCGATAATCTGCTGGTCGTAGCTGATCCCAAATTGATCAAGTTGATCACCCACAACGATGAGATCGTTGGCTTCCTCTTTGCATTCCCAGATATCACGTCCGCTTTGCAGCGCCACGATGGCAAGATCACTCCGCTGGGAGTTCTTGACATGATGCGCGAACTGAAGAAGACCAAATGGGTATCCGTGAACGGCGCTGGGGTACTCCCGGAGTATCATGGCCTGGGTGGTAACGCTATTATGTATGCAGAAATGGAAAAGACGATCAAAGAATTCCATTTCGATCACTGCGAAATGACTCAGGTCGCTGAAACAGCCGCGCAGATGCGCAAAGATCTGATTAACCTGGGCGGTCAGCCTTACAAGAATCACCGCATTTTCCATAAAACCATCTAGAACTTATTACTGCATCGTCTGACAGGGTCCTCAAAATTGCTGGGGACCCTGTTTTTTTGGAATTTTTCTCAGACGGATTCCGGTATAATTAGGGGGTATTTGGAGGTACCAGGTGCAAAACATCAATCAACGACGTTGGCTCACTTATGCTGCGGTGATTTTGCTTTCACTGGCAGCTTTGATTTTTGCGAATTACCAGTTTGCTAAAACCAGTCCCGGTGGCACTGATTTTCTGGTGCATTGGGAAGGCACGCGTAATTTCTTTACCACTGGCACGAGCCCTTATTCTGATGACACAGCTTTGAAGATTCAGACGATGGTCTATGGCCGGGCTGCCGAGGCTGGAGAACACGAACTGCGGGTGGCTTATCCGCTGTATTCTCTCTTTTTCTTTGCTCCCTTTGCGCTGATCAAGGATTTTACCCTCGCCAGAGCCGTCTGGATGGCTATACTTGAGAATCTGTCTGGTGCTGATCGCCATTTTGAGCTTTCGCCTGACTTATTGGAAGCCCAGCCCGCTTTTGTTTGCGCTTCTGGTGTTGTTTACCCTTTTCTCGTACCACGGCACCCGCCCGCTGATCAACGGCAACGCGGTGATCGTGGTCACTCTGCTTTTGCTGGCCAGTCTTTTGATGATCCGCGATGGCAAAGATGAAATTGCGGGGTTTCTGCTCGCCATTTCAACCATCAAACCCCAAAACGTCGTTTTTGTTGATTGCCTTTCTGCTGTTCTGGGCCTTTTTCAACAAACGCTATCGTTTGATTGGCTACTTTCTTGGCAGTATGGTGATTCTGGTGGGTTTTTCCTTCTTACTGATCCCCGATTGGCTTACCCAGAATTTCCGTGAAATCTTGCGCTATCCCTCCTACAACCCGCCTGGGACAGTCGGCGCGGTGATGATCTCCTGGTGGGGCGATATTGGTACTCGCCTCTCTTACGCACTCAGCGGGGTCTTGATCGTCCTGCTCGGTCTGGAGTGGTGGTTGGGAAGGTACGCGGCCAACAAATATTTCTTGTGGGTAGCCTTCCTGACTCTGGCTCTCAGCCAGTGGATCGGGATTCAGACCGATCCGGGTAATTTCATTCTGCTTTACCCCGGCCTTTTCTTCTGCATGGAAATGATCTCCAGCCGCTGGAAGCAAAAGTCCGCTGGTTTTCTGGTCACTCTTGTGGCAGTGTTAACTGTCGGGATTTGGGCACTTTTCCTGGCCACAGTGCAGAAAAGTTACCAGCCCATCCAGAGTTCGCTGCTTTTCTTCCCGCTGCCGATCGTGGCCTTTCTGCTGCTCTATTGGGTGCGCTGGTGGACCACCCACTCGCGGAACATTGAATTACCCAACCAGACACTCGAGATTTGATGTCACGCCGGCAATACGTTCTTCTGTATCTGGCAAGTTTGCTTTTCTGGCTTCTGCTCAGCACCCTCCAGAAGACGCCTGGCTACATGGATGCCGCTTATTACACCTTGATGGGCAAACAAATTGCCGCAGGCCAGGGCGGCGTTGAACCCTTTATCTGGACTTATCTGGCGAATCCGGCTCAACTGCCCAATATCAGTTTTACCTACTGGATGCCGCTGACCAGCGTTATTGCCGCCTTGGGGATGATTCTTTTTCACTCGCAAAGTTTTTTTTGCAGCTCGCTTCTTTTTTATTCTGCTGGCCGCTTTAATTCCCGTTCTGACGGTCCTGATTGCTGAACACTTCACCCATGAGCGAAAATATCTGGTTTCGTCCGCTTTTCTGGCGGTCTTCAGTGGGTATTTTGCGGTTTACTTTACCATTCCCGATTCATTTGTTCTCTATTGCGTTCTGGGCGCGCTCTATTTTCTTTTATTGCTTTCGCTGTTCTCTCAGCCTGCACAGCCAAAGACCTTTGGCCTGGTACTGGTCCTGGGGTTCGTTGCCGGTTTGATGCACCTTACCCGCGCCGATGGCATTTTGTGGCTGTGCGGAATATTTCTGGCGCTCTGGATGCTGCGCCAAACTCGATCTATTGGGCAATCCTTGTTGTTTGCCGGCCTGGCGCTTGTTGCCTACGCCGCTGTTCTTTCGCCCTGGCTCATTCGTAACCTGATTGTCTTTCACTGGGTTTTCCCGCCCGGATCGAATCTATCCCTGTTCTTCACAGGCTACAACGATCTCTTTGCCTATCCGCCTGAAAAGCTCACATTGGCCCACTTGTTCTCCGCCGGTGCCGCGAAACTGATTCTGGATCGTCTGCTGGCATTGCTCAATAATTTGGGCACCTGGGTAGGAATTGCCGGGCTGGTCATTTGGGCACCCTTTGCTGGCTATGGCTTGTGGCTGCAGCGCAAACAGAAGATCATCCAGTTTTACTTGCTTATGCTGGGCCTGCTTGCTTTCTTGATGTCACTCGTGTTCCCCTATGCTGGTGTGCATGGAGGCTTCTTCCATTCGTTGAGTGCCTTCCAGTGCCTGCTCTGGGCCATGATCCCCCTCGGTTTCGCCGCGGCCATTACTCGTATCGCTCACTGGCGCCGATGGAAGCCTGAACGTTCTCTGCGTCTGCTTGGCAGTACTTTCCTCGTTCTCACAGCGCTTCTCTCGGCTGGTTTCTTTGCCAGCAAGACTTTTGGGGGCAAATTTGATGCACAATATGTCGAGTTCGCCGGGCTGGGCAACTTTTTGCGGGCACACGGCGTTTCCAGCGACCAGCAGTTCATGGTCAACGATTCTCCGGGCTTTACCCTGAGCACAGGTTACTCTTCCATCCAGATGACCTCTGGAAGCCTCTCAGACGCTCTCAGCGCGATGAAAGGTATCAGATCCACTATTTGATCGTCGCGTCCGACCACACCCCTGAATTCGATGATTGTTACACATCGCTTTGCCAGGATCCCTCCCTTTCTTATTGGGGACAGTTTGAAAGAGCAAGATTTATCAGGTTACCCTGCCATGAAAACATTCCTCTTGAAGCACCCGGCTTTCGTGATCTTTTTTCTATCCTTGCTCCTGGCAACGGTCTTTGTCGTAAGCGGACAGATGCAATCCGGCGGCGGATTCCCGCTGGATGATGCCTGGATTCATCAGACCTATGCCCGCAATCTGGCCGCCTCTGGCCAGTGGAGTTATACTGCCGGCACTGTCTCGGGAGGGTCCACTTCTCCGCTGTGGACCCTGCTCATTGCCGCCGCGGACCTGATCTCAGCGCAGGCGGGTCTCTGGTTAACCTTCGTTTTTTCGATTCTGCTGTTCTCTTTGACCATCTGGCTGGGGGTAAAAACACTCTCCGCATTTATTGATCTTCCCTTCTCGGGTCTCCTTTTGGCCGCTTTTGTACTTGCCAGCGAATGGCACCTGCTCTGGGCCGCCGGCTCAGGGATGGAAACCATTTTGTATTCTGCCCTCATCCTGGCTTTATTCTTTCTGTTGGCGCAAGAACATCCGCGCTGGGGGGAGATTGGCTTGTTTGCTGGCCTGATTCTCTGGGTACGTCCTGATGGGTTGACCCTGCTTGGTCCCATTTTGTTGGTGTTCGTGTCGCGCTGCCTCCAGAAAAAGGAGCCAGTTCGTGCCATTTTTGCGCTTGTTCTTCCATTCGTCGTTTTGCTGTCAGCTTACATTGCCTTCAATGTTTCTACCACTGGCGCTTTCTTCCCCAACACCTTTTACGCCAAGCAGCAGGAATACAGTGCCCTCTGGGCACTACCTTTGTTGACTCGCATCGGGCAGGAAATACTGCCCATTTTGACAGGAACCGGCATCGTCATCCTGCCCGGATTTATCGCCGCCATCGTTTATACTTTCCAGCACCGCTCAGTGCCTGCTGCCAGCATGATCCTGTGGATTTTGGGAAGCATCCTGGTTTATGCCAGCCGCTTACCCGGTAACTTACCAGCACGGGCGCTACCTGATACCTATCATTGCGCCTTATCTGGTGGTCAGCTTGCTGGGAATGTTTTGGCTGCTCCAGCGCATCCGCCTGCCGCGCTGGCAAAAGCTCGGCCAGTTTTCCTGGGCCACTTTGACCCTGTGTACTGCCGTGGCTTTCTATTTCACGGGCTTATCCGCTTATTGCCAGGACATTTCTTTGATTGACCATTTGATTGTTCAGCCAGCCCGCTGGGGTAGCGGAAAACGTTCCTTCTGAGAAGATCATTGCGGTCCACGACATTGGGGCAATGGGATATTTCTCCGGCCATCAGCTCGTTGACCTGGCGGGGTTGGCCAACCCGGAAGTCATTCCTTTTATGCGCGACGAGCCCCGCCTGCATCAATACCTGCTGGAAAAAGGGTTGTGCTTATTTCGTAGGTTTTTCTGATTGGTATTCCAGTTCCAGCCAGTGGGGACGGGTAGTTCAAACGTTCACTGCGAATTACCAAAATCAACCACAAACAGTTGTGATCATTGATTACAATAGTTCAAGCTATAATAAGTATGCTATACTTTTTTATTAATTCAGCTTGTACTGGCAATCAGGAGTAATCGATGGACAATCAACCCAACACGGATGCAAATTCTTCGGATAACTTCATTGATTTCTTGAAAGAAGAGCTGCAACAAACCAATGCCAGTATCAAAGAGATCAACACCACCATCGATCAGAGTCAGACTGAACTCAATCGTTTGACTCAGAAAAAAGCCAATGTAACCGCTCAATTACAGCAGGTGCAAACGAACCCCGATAATGCCTCTCGACAGAGCATTCGGGATATTTTTCACTAACGCGATGGATGCCCAACAGCGTTTGCTGGTGGTCAGGGCTCAGGTCGATCGCCTGCAGGAGCAGCTTGCCGGACTGCAAAAATACAAGAAATTACTGGATACAATTCTCGATCATTTCGTCGGCTCGAATCAATTGCCCAGCCAGGCGGGGGCAGCCGCAAAATTCGCTGGCCACCCTTGAAATGCTGGTTAACACGCAGGAAGCTGAACGCCAGCGTTTGTCGCGCCAGATGCACGATGGACCCGCCCAGGCGCTTTCGAATTTTATCGTTCAGACAGAGATCACCTCGCGCATGTTCGACATGGACCCCACTAAGGCCAAAGAAGAACTCGAAAAATTGAAGACTTCTTCGATGAACACCTTTCAGAAGGTGCGTTCGTATATCGATGATCTGCGTCCCATGATGATCGACGACCTGGGACTAATTCCCACACTCAAACGCTATTTGATGAACATCAAAGAACAAACGGGCATCGAGGTAGGCAGCAATATCTCGGGCGGGGAGCAAAAGCTGGACCCCTTTCTGGATATTTTCATCTTCCGCTCCGTTCAGGAGTTAGTGGGGAATTCCGTAAAACACAATCTCGAGAACGCCAGCAAATGAAGATCGATGTCAGCCTTTCTATTGATCCAGCCAATATTAAATTAGCGATCAAGGACAATGGCAAAGGGTTTGATACTGGTTCCTTGAAAGATTCTGGCGGCCTCGGCTTGAAGCTGCTGCAGGAACGCGTAAACGATGCTGGGTGGCTTTTTGAACATTAACTCCAGCCCAGAAAAAGGCACGGATGTCAATTTGCAGGTACCTATTCCCGATCAAGCGGCGAATAGTTGATTTGTATCATCATTTTTCATCCAGGAGTTCAATATGACAAAGACAATTGGAATTTTAACAGGTGGTGGTGATGTTCCAGGCTTGAACCCATGCATGAAAGCTGTAGCCATGAGCGCTTTTGAACTGGGTTACAAAATGGTGGGCATCCGCAGAGGCTGGGCTGGCCTTTTGCAGTACAACTTGGACGACCCTGAAAGCCGCGACCAATACGTCCGTCCTCTGGATCGCGAGGATGTGCGCACGATTGACCGCTCAGGGGGTACCTTTCTCCACACTTCCCGTACCAATCCGCAGAAAGTGAAAGCCGGCACGGTTCCCGAATTTCTCAAGAATTCCCAGTATGGCAAGCAGATCGCCCCAGATGGGATGATGGATTACACCGACTACATTTTGAAGGTGCTTGACAATCTCGGCATCGATACCCTGGTCACCATTGGCGGCGATGACACCTTGAGTTTTCTCCGTTCGCCTCAGCAAAGAGGGTTTCCCGGTTGTGGCTATTCCCAAGACCATGGATAATGATGTCTTCGGCACCGATTACTGCATTGGTTTTTCTACTGCCGTTACCCGCAGTGTGGATTTCATCACCAACATGCGCACTTCCGTGGGTTCCCACGAACGTATCGGTATCGTCGAGCTGTTCGGCCCGCAATTCCGGTGAAACCAGTCTGATCACTTCTTACCTGGCTTACGTTGATCGCTCCATTATTTCTGAAGTCCCCTTCGATATGGATAAGTTGGCCAAATTCCTGGTAGAGGATAAGAAGAGCAATCCTTCCCACTATTGCATGATGACCATTAGCGAAGGCGCTACCATCGAAGGTGGGGATATCGTCGAAACTGGCGAGGCGGATGCCTACGGTCACCGCAAACTGGGAGGGGTCGGCGAGATCACGGCTTCTGAGATCAAGCGGCCTGACTGGTTACGATATCATGTATCAGCAATTAGGCTATTTGATGCGCTCCGGCGCTCCTGACTCTCTGGATCGTATGGTTGCCATGTCTTATGGCAATCTGGCCGTGCAGTTGATCAAACGCAACGAGACCGGCAAACTGGTTGCCCTGCATGGCGGCAAATACACCACCGTACCCATTAACATGGTCCTGGCCGGACAGAAACGCGTGGATGTGCCCAGCTTCTACGATATCGAGCAATACAAGCCCAAGATTCGCGATTTCATGGGCATTCCCATGTTCTTGAGCTAAGTTTCTCAAACCCAGACCTGGATAAGCAATTATCCAGGTCTTTTTGGAGCGCAAATGACCGATCTGAACCCACAAATCATCCTGCCCGGGCGTTATAGTTTTGTGGCCCGCACGCTCACGCTGCTGCTGCGCGAGGAGAAAGTACTCATGCAAAAAGCCCCTCTTACCAAAAAGATATGGGCGGGCCACTATAATGGCATTGGTGGTCACATTGAAAATGGCGAAGACGTTTCTTTCTTCTGCTCGCCGCGAATTATGGGAAGAATCCGGGTTGGAATGTACCGACCTGCATTTGTGCGGCGTTGTCACCATCGAAGTACAGCCCTCGCAGGGGATCCTCATGTTCGTGCTGAGCGGATCCCACCTCGTGGGGGAGCCACGGCCTTCCGAAGAGGGAGAACTGGAATGGATTGTCGTGGATGAATTGCCTCAATACCCCGTGGTGGAAGACATCCCCATGCTCATCGAGAAGATAAAAAATAATGACCAGATCTTCTTTGGTCATTATTCCTACGATTCAGTCGGAAAATTGGTCGCTACTTTCAGCTATTCTGCTCCGCAACCGCTTTAGGCTCATAAAACAACACTACCGTGGATCCATACTGGCGCCGGTCGAATTCGACCAGATTCTGAAGCTCTACCGGTTCCAGTTCGACCGGATGGATTTGCACAATTACCCAGCCGTCCTCAACCAGCCAGTCCATGTGTTCATCCACCAGGTGCAGTGCCGTCAGCCACATTTGTTTGTACTGCGGCGGCGCGATGTAAATGTAATCGAACTCCTGATTGGCTTTCCCCGCCAGAAAACGGAAAGCATCCATCTGATGCACGGTAGCTTTCCCTTCGAGACGGGTAGTTTTGAGGTTATTTTTGATGGTAGTCACGGCCTGGGAATGCAGGTCGATCAGGGTAGCTTTTTCAGCTCCGCGCGAAAGTGCTTCGATTCCGATACTGCCCGTCCCACCAAACAGGTCGAGAAAGTTTCCGTCCACAATATCCGTTGAGAGAATGTTGAAAACGGCTTCCTTGACGCGATCTGTGACCGGTCGGGTCGTATCTCCGGGGACCGATTGCAGTCGGATTCCTCTGGCTGTGCCGCTGATGATTCGGGGGCTGCTCATAGAGGGTTATCCCAGATATTCTTCGACGACTTCGCGGGCCGCGAAAAGGTTCGCGTCTGGGGCAATGATCGGGGTAACGCATCCCGTTCCCAGAATGAACCGCTTGCCCTGCGTGCGTTCGATGGCGCGCCGGCTTTCTGCCTTGACGCTTTCAGGCGTGCCGTATGCAAGCGTTTTGCCACTGCTGCAGCCCACCGCACACCGCCCCCGCGCGGGAACAGTTTTTTCCCTTCATCCAGCCCCGGATATGTCTCCAGATCGTGCCAGTTGAGCACCTGTACCGGGTACTGGCTTAATTCGTCGAACATAACATGGGTACCGTGCAGATGTCCCAGGTTGAACCAGAAGTCCTTGGCCGCGTCGAGAATTTGCAGATCGAAGGCAGCTCCAAATTTCTGAAATTCTTCCCGCGTAAGCAGGGAATATTGCGCCTGCTGCACAGCGAAGAAGATTCCATCCACGTGAATGGTCTTCAGCAGCTGGATAAATTCGAGGGTCAGGTCAGTAATGACCTGTAAGGCCCCCAACACCTGATCCGGGGATTGGCGCAGGTGAGCTACCAGATTTTCTTTGCCGACCAGATTCTTCGCCTGCGAAAGGGGACTGAAAATGGTGGGCAGGACCGGGGTGTTATCGGGGGTGTTCTTGCGCACCAGCTCGAAAGCCCGCAGCTGCTCAAACAGTTTGGATCCCTTCATCGGGAAGAGTTGAATCTTTTGCCAGTCTTCGGCAGTTTGTACCGGCTGGTGCACGTATTGCCGCGTTCCTTCCGGGTTACCCCGCCATTCATCTTTCACTCCCCAGTCCAGCAAGCAATAGGAAGAAGCTGAGGTGATCTTGACGAAATCAAAATCAAACCGTTTTTGGAAAGTTCAGCACGGAGCGCGCCAGCGTCTCAGGGGATTGATCGTCCACCGGGAAATGCCGCCACAGAGAGACAGCAGGACGATCAACCTGCGCGCCCTGAATGGTTCGTTCGATACGTTCTCGATGAGACAGATTCATTTTGCACCCTCCTTCAAAGTTGAAAAATCCTTGAAAGTCCAGTAACGATTGGCAAAATAATTCCATAACATCACGATCAGGATCACAGTCGCCAGGGTCACGTTATGCCCGACAATGGTGGGGGTCAGAATGTGCGGAATGTACCTGGCAGCCAGTCCGATGATCGGTTTTTCGATCAAAGAAAAGAGCAGCGTTCGAATTCCCAACCCGACCACGTTGACGATGGCAAACTGACTGAGTTGCTTCATCACGGATACTTTGCGGGTTTCAGGATAGGTCCACAGACGATTCCAGGTAAAGTTGTTGAATACACTGACCGTGAAAGAAACGGCCTGAGCAATGGTTGAGGGTACGTGCAGCAGAGTCGCCAGTAAATTGAAAATACCAAAATCGACGATACTTCCGCTGATGCCCACCAGAGCAAAACGCAGGAAGCGGCGCCTTTCGAGGGAGTCGTTGAATACGGTCATTTTGCGAAATTTTGCCCTTTGAAATATTGAATGGTTCGTTCAAGACCAGTTGCCAGATCGATGCTTGGCTGCCACTTCAAAATGGATTTGGCGCGGGTAATGTCTGGCTGCCGCCGCTGCGGATCGTCGCCCAGGCGCTGATCTTTGTGAAATTCAAGCCCGGCCGGGTTGTCGGTCAGGCGGTTGATCTCTTTGGCAAACTCCAAGATCGAGATTTCTGCGGGGTTGCCAATGTTAACAGGCATGTGCTCGTCTGACATTAACAATCGATAGATTCCCTCGATCAGATCTTCTACGTAACAAAAACTGCGGGTTTGCAGGCCATCTCCATAGATGGTCAGTGGTTGCTTCTGCAGCGCCTGCTTGACGAAATTAGGCACTACTCGACCATCATCCAGACGCATCCGTGGGCCATAGGTGTTGAAAATGCGCACGATCCGGGTATCCAGGCCATGAAAGCGATGATAGGCCATGGTCAACGCTTCAGCAAAGCGTTTGGCTTCATCGTAGACCGAGCGGAACCCCACCGGGTCAGCGTGCCCCCAGTAAGACTCGCTCTGCGGATGCACGGTCGGATCACCGTAGATTTCACTTGTAGAAGCCAGCAAAAAACGGGCTTGATTGGCCTTGGCCACGCCCAGCGTATTATGAGTCCCCAGCGCGCCAGCTTTCATCGTTTGGATGGGCAAATTGGGGTAGCTGTAAGGGGATTCCGGGTTGGGGCTGGCGGGGGAGGCAAAATGCATCACCGCATCGACCTTGCCAGGCACGAAAATATATTCCGAAACGTCGTGCCGGATGAATTCAAAGTGCTGGTTTCCCGCTAAATGGGCCAGATTTTCTGGATTACCGGTAACAAAGTTATCCATTCCAACAACATCATGACCTTCAGCAATTAATCGGTCGCAGAGATGCGACCCTAAAAATCCTGCTGCACCAGTGATCAGTACACGCATTCAATATCTCCTGAGCAATAATTATTTCCAATCAATTTTACTTACCGAGCCATCGCCGGTGATCTGGGTGATTGCACCGGTATCCGGGTCGACGAACTCTAAATTTCCTTGCGCAATAAAGGCTATCACAGATTGGGTTTCACCGGAAGGAGCCCACACGACTGATTGTGGAGAAAGTCCCTGCACCCCTTCACCGGGGAATAGCTTTTTTGCGTTTGAACCATCGCGGTCCATGACCCGCAATTCATACTTGGAAGTATCGCTTTGTTCCGGGTTGATCGCAGAGAGGTAAGCCACCGCAAAATTGCCGCTGTCTGCCACCGGAGAGATCACCGGGTAGCTGAACATGCCAACATTTTGCTGGAGTGCAAAAATACTTTGTGAAGCACTCAAATAAGCAAAAAGGTCGAAGCTGGTACCGTCCGCCTCGGGCAGAACGGCATACAGCACAGCATGGTCGGCTGTCCAGGCCAGTTGCGGCACCCAGGCCCAATCTCCCTGCGTCTGATAGGGGGTGAATTCCTGAATCGGGGTTTGGGAACCGGCTTTCGAATCGACCAACCCAATGCTGTCTGGGCGAGCATACGCAATTTCCGATGCATCCGGTGAAAAAGAGTAGCTTGTTCCCCACCAGCCATAAATTCCGCCGGTATTGGTATCGATCAGGGCCTTGGTCGCCAGCACTTTTCCGTCCTCACCAAAAGTCAGAATTTGCAGGTCGTTGTTGGCCTGCCAGCCCGGAGCCGTACTGCGCCACTCCACCGTGGAATAGGCCAGGGTAGCTTCTTTGCCGGGGACCCATTCCGCGTAGTTCACCACATTTTTGACATCCAATGCAATTGGAGCAGGATCGTCTTGAGTTAGATCCACCACCCACAAAGAGTTGATGGTCTGCTTTTCATCCTCGCCGGCTGAACGAGAAAAGAGCAGCCAGTGCCGGTTAGGGGAAAGAGAAAAGATTCTCCCATCCAGATCACCGCTGTTGACCACTTCCCGGCGATTGCCAGTGTTGGCCTGCATGATCCAGGCGTTTGCTGAGGAAATATAAGCCAGCGTGCCGCTGATCTCGACCGATTTGAAGGGGGACTGAATGCCCACCATAATAATCTCAGGCTTAGCCGCCTGGGTGGTTTCTGTTTTAACGACAGTCCGCGACTGCTCGACGCCATCTTCAGCCAGTACCCGATAGGTGATCGATTGCACGCCGTTTTCTCCTGCCTGGATCAGCAGGGTTTGCCCGACGGGCAGCGATTCATTCTTGACCGTCTGACTTTCGAAAGGCAGCGTCTTTTCTTCAACCTCGAAAGTCTCGGTCACCCGCACGATTTGGATAGTTTGTGCCTGGCTAACGATGCTGTCCAGCGCTGGTGTAACCGTATCCAGTGGATTGAGGCTCAGGCCGGCCTGAGCAAGGATTTGCTGAACGGTCAGGCCTTCGGGTACCGAGATGGATGAGGTTGTCTGGTCATGAAGGAGGGTTACTTGAATAATCTGTGCCTGGGTTGCAGTCGGCTGGCACGCGGACAGAAGAAATATCAATATAATTAAGAATGCCAAGAGCGATTTTTTCATTGCCCATTTCTCTGGGGACATCAACTATCGAGTATAATCAACAGACCATTTTACCAATTGGGTAATTATAGCATGAGTGAAAATCCTTCTGAAACCAATTTTATTCCTTTGCAAAAGAGAGTGGAATCATTGCTCTTTGTTGCCACTGGTCCAGTCGCTCCCAACCAGATTGCTGAAGCACTTGATTCTGACGCCAAGCAGGTCGAAGAAGCGCTGAAACAACTGGGGGAAGATTATGCCGCCAGCCGTGGGGTCTCATTGCAATGGCACGGCGGCAGGGTTCAGCTCACGTCGGCTCCCGATTGCGCGATGGATGTAGAAAAATTTCTGGGTCTGGAATCCTTTCAGCGTCTAAGCAAGGCTGCTATCGAAGCGTTGGCGATCATTGCTTACCGGCAGCCGATTTCCCGTCCTGGTATTGATGCTGTCCGCGGTGTTTCCAGCGATGGCGTCATCAAGAACCTGCTCAGCAAGGGTTTGATCCAGGAAGTCGGCCGTGGGGAAGGTCCGGGCCGGCCCATCCTTTTTTCGACTACCACTGATTTTTTGCAGCATTTTGGCTTAACCTCGTTGGATCAACTCCCGCCATTTGAGGTTTCTACAGACGAAAACGAACCCAAGAATACGATCCTGAAGGATTAAGCAAATGGAAGAACGATTACAGAAAATACTGGCTCGTGCTGGCTATGGCTCACGCCGTTCCTGTGAAGAGTTGATCATCGCCGGCCGAGTGACGGTCAATAGCGTGCGTGCCGAAATCGGGCAGAAAGCGGATGCCGCCAGGGATCAGATCGAGGTGGACCGCAGTCTGATCCCTCAGGCAAAGCCAATGCTGTATTATGCCTATAACAAGCCGCGCTTCGTGCTTTGTGACAAAGTGACTGGCGATACCCGCCGCACCGTTTTCGACCTGGTTCCCAATGGGGAAGAGCTCTCTGTGGTCGGCCGTCTTGATTTCGAAAGCGAAGGGCTGGTCCTCCTGACCAATGATGGAGAAATGGTCAACCGCCTGACCCATCCGCGCTACGAACACGAAAAAGAATACCGCGTGCTGCTTGCTTCACGCCCAGACGAGAAACAGCTTGATGCCTGGCGCCGGGGAATTGTGCTTGAAGATGGTCATCGCACTTCGCCCGTGGACGTCCGCATCGAGACCACCCTGGGCAAAGGAGCCTGGATGCGGGTGGTGATGAAAGAAGGGCACAAACGCCAAATTCGCGAGACCGCCAAGACACTGGGCCTGTTCGTGGTGCGCATTGTCCGTATTCGCATTGGGGCTCTGATTCTGGGCAACCTCAAATCCGGAGAATGGAAAGAGCTTTCCGAATTGGAAGTAGAACAGCTCAAATCGGGCAGCACAGGCGCCCCACGCAGACGTCATTTCACTTCTAGCAAGAAAAATTTTCCTGCGAAGAAGCCAGCGGGAGCTACTCCGCGGAATCAACCTTCTCAACAGCGTTCAAAAAAGAGACCCGAGAAGAAACGGGAAAGGTAGCTCTTTTCTTTCACTTGCGGTAAACACTTACCAGATTCTTGAGGTAATCCTCCCAGACCGTCAGCCCGCTGCCACTGAACACCGAGGTTTCGATGATCTCGGCATGTGGGTTGACCTGCCGGATGTATTCCTTGCAGCGTTTTAAATCAAAGCGTAAATAAGGCAATAAATCCAGTTTGGTCAGCACCACCACAGAAGCCAAATGGAACAGAAGCGGGTATTTGATCGGTTTATCGTCACCTTCTGTGATGCTCATGATCGCCACTTTGCCAATTTCGCCCAGATCAAATTCAGAGGGGCAAACCAGGTTGCCAATATTTTCGATGAGCAGAAGATCAATATCAGCCATCGGCAATTCTTGCATAGCTGACCGCACTTGAGCGGCTTCGAGATGACAACCCGAGAGGGTGTTGATCTGTACCACGGGCACTTTGGTTGCCGCAATGCGGCTGGCGTCATTGCTGGTTTGTTGATCCCCCTCGATCACTGCACAGCGCAATCTACCTTCCAGATCACTCAGGGTCTTTTCAAGCAAAGTGGTCTTGCCGGAACCTGGTGAACTGATCAGGTTCACTGCCACCACGTTCTTCGCTTTAAGAAAGACCCGATTTTCAGCCGCGATCTCGTCATTTTTCTGGAGCACATCTTCTTCCATCGTGATCACGCGAATACGCTCCGCGTCGATTGGCTTTGAAATTTCCTTTCCAGTCACTTTAACCTCCACTGATGGCGATTACCTTTAACTCTCTGCCCTGTTTGATGTCATAGTTTTCCCCCAGACAGATCGGGCAGCGCAGATCTTCGCTTTCTCCCACGTAATCTGTTTCACAATCCCGGCAGTACAGGAGTAACGGCAGCTTAATAATTTCCAGCTCTGCTTCTGCCAGAGTCGTCTTCTTTTTGAGGACGGAAAAAGCGAACGTCAATAATTCGGGCTCCACTCCCGAAAAAGCACCAATCTGTACATCCACACGCCTGACCGTAGATAGTCCGTTTTTCTTTGCAGCTTTCTCTGCAATTTCAATGATATTGGCAGCAATACCCGATTCGTGAATAGGACCCTCTTTTCTGATTCGTACGTACTCTGTCAAACCTTGTTTCCTGATTTCAATCCACTGCGAACAAAGCGAAACAATACTTCTTTGTTTGACAGAGTACGAATTTCAATGACAGAAATTGGTAAACCAATCTCATAAGCATCCTGCAGTAAACTTACTGAGCCATTGGCTGAAATACTATTTGCTCAGTATTTTGCTCTTCAAAATACTCACGATCGACTCTTTGCCAATCTGCCCCCATAAGGCTTTATGGGTGGGGTAGATTTTGGGATATTTCTTGCGCGGCTCCATGTGGTTGACACTCTGTTCGCATTTGGTTACACACAGGCCGCAGCCTAGGCATTGGGTAATATTAACAACCATTTTGCCATTCACGATCTCGCGGCAATCAACAGGACAAATATCGATACAGGCACCGCAGGCAGTGCACTTGGCGGCATCATGGCTCACCACGTAGCGAGAAGGTGCCCCAGAACTGGTAGAGCCATGATGAATGGCATTCATGATTACACAGGAGCAGGAACAGCAATTACACAGGGTACGCAGATGTCCCTCAGCGTTATCGACATTATGAACCAGTCCAACCTCTTCGCAATGACGCAGAATTTCCAGCGCTTCAGGTTTGGTCAGTTGTCTGGCCAACCCGGCTTCGATTAACCCTTCAGCAAATTCATTGAAAACGAAACAGGTCTCCAGTGGATGTTCGCAGGCTTTGCCAACCACCACACGTGCTTTACGGCAGAAGCATTCAGCTACCCCCACCACATCCTGGGCATTGACCATATCGGTTACAACGTCGATCGGCATGACCTGCCTCTGATCGGGCACCGGCGCATCCAACCGGATAGCGTCGTCGGGGATCTTGCCAGTCAGAGTGTACTCCACCGGCAAAACCCGATAGTATGGGGTCTTGTTGGGGTTGGCGACAGAATCTGCCTCGATTATGGAATCCATGAAATTGGCAAAGATTGAGCGGGCCTGTGATTTTTCCTGGCTGCGCACTTGCTGTTCTGTCATGAAAACTGGGTTCCCACGTTCATACGCACGGCCGCGGGTCGTTTCGTAGGTGAGCACGTAGCCTTTAGCAGCCATGCGAAGCGCTGCCTCTTTGACGGTTTTCTCGTCAATACCATGTTTGGCAGCTTTTTTGACCAGATCATTGTGGAAGATCGCGCCGTTAAATGGCATCAAGAACAGCACACGCAAATCATCTTCCGTTACCGTTTCTTTCAATGCTTTGATGAATTCGTCTTTTTGTGGAATTTCCCCCAGCATGAACTCGTAGAACTTGCATAATTCGACGTACAAGTCTTTGTTCGCCATTGATTTCCTCCGGGTGGAAAGATATTAAATTGGATTTTAAGCAGTGCGGATAAAATCGCTTGCTTTAAGCATATACCTGTTCTGAAAAATAGACACTGGTTTGCACGAGGTAATTTCCCAATTTAACGCAAAAACTGCACCCAAAAGTTAATAAGGGTGCAGTTCATATTCCGATCTCTTTTTTATTTATTTTTTTCGTTTCTGCTCGATGAGTTCGATCACCGGTTCAGCGTCAAAATCTGCCTCTTTGGCTTTGCGCCGAATAAAATCTTTGAACTTCTCTGAGGTGGTGTAGGGAACCGGGGAGCCTTCGCCTTCGACTGTAGCCCGATCATTGGTAAACAGCAAGACGGGGCTGCCTGTAACCTTCTCTTTGCTCACGCCCACCTTCAGCAAATACCGCTCCAGTTCTTCCTTGGCAATTTCAGCTTCGCCTACAGGGCGGCCCATACCTTCTTGACCAAATACCTTCATGAAGAAGTTGCCGCCTTTTTGCCGCCATTGCTTTTTATTGGCATCGTAATACAGCGTGCCTTCCTGACCATAGGGCAGAATGGAATAGATCCCGGCCGGCCCGACCAGCAAATGCGAGACACCAGTGGTGTAATGGTACAGGCTGTAGTGGTCATCCAGGCCCTTCAGGGATTGGCTGATTAGTTCGTCCGGGCGGGGCGATTTGCCAAAGCGGTTCAGATAGAAATTACCCACCTGAAACAGGATGAACCCCAGGATCAGGGTAGTAAAGGTAAAGGTCATGTAGGTTCCCTGAGAATCCTTGAAGGAATAAAACATGCCCACCGCTAGCACTACCAGACTGCCGATCGAGGTGATCTGCCCAATTCGGTTGTTCCGTTTGATCAATTTTTCATTTGCAATGATTTTCATGTTCAGCCCTTACTTTTCAGAGGATTGGGGAATATGTTTTTCGATTTCGAGTTTGATGGCATCCAGCAGGTGGGCATCAATGGTACTCCGTGCCAGACGCACAGCCGAAACCAGGGCGCGTGCATCCGAACGCCCGTGGCCTACGAAAGCATACCCGTTGACGCCTAAAAGCATGGCCGCACCAACCTCTGCCGGGTCCATTTTTGTCTTCAGTACGGCAAAAGCCGGTTTAGCCAGCAGATAGCCAATTTTCGACAGGAAACGGGCCGAGATACCCTCTTTGAGCAGGTCTGTGATGAATTTGGCCACAGCTTCGCTGGTCTTCAAGAAAACGTTCCCGGCAAAACCGTCAGCCACCAGCACGTCCACCATACCTGCATAGACTTCCTTGGGCTCCACGTTGCCGTAAAAATTCAGCCCGCTGGCCTGCAGCAGCGGATAAGTGCCTTTCACCAGTTCATTACCCTTGCCGGCTTCTTCACCATTCGAGAGCAAGGCCACTTTCGGGTTCTCGATTTTCAGCACGGAATTGGCATAGGCAGAGCCCATGACCGCGAACTCCAGCAAAAATTCGGGGCGGCAATCCGCGTTGGCGCCGGTATCTAGAAACACACAGCGGCCGCCGCGGCGGGTGGGGATGAAACTGCTCAAGGCGGGGCGGCTGATCCCCGGGATGCGGCGCAAGATGGTCACCGCATTGAAATATGCACCCCCGGTATTGCCAGCGGTGACGAAAGCTTCCGCTTTTCCATCCCGCACCAGGGCCAAACCGACTGCCATCGAATTATTAGGCTTCTTGCGTGCTGAATCCACCGGTTTATCGGTCATTTCTACCACGTCAGGGGCATCCACAATGTTGAAAGTTTCGTGAGTGAGGTTTAATTCCTTGACCTTGGCCTCGATCAAATCTTTCTTCCCGACCAAGATGACCTCTTCATGGAACTCTTTTTTCAACTGGATGGCTGCGAGGATCTCAGGAGTAGGGTGATCATCACTGCCCATTGCATCAAGAACAATTGCCATGTTTACCTCTCAGGTTTTAATATTTCAATCGAATATGCTTGACACAGTCCAATAGCCGATTATAATAACGGAGCATTGCGCTGGTGCTGGAATTGGCAGACAGGCATGGTTGAGGGCCATGTGCCGCAAGGCGTGTGGGTTCAAATCCCACCCAGCGCACTCACAAGATCGCCGCGAAAGCGGCATTTTTGTTTTAAAGAGCACATTACACAGTTCTTTGCGCGGTAAAAATCCGCGATCATAAGCAAATTGTGCTTGGCTTTCGCTCTCAGCGAAGGGCAATAATGCTTCTTTCGCCTGGTCTACGAATTTCTGGGCTTCACCCAGCGTCTGCTGAATAATGGATTTATTGCTGCCGATGGCGCGGATAGCTTCTTCCATTTCATTTTCGTTGCTCAGGCCGCGGTGCGCCACCAACGTTTTCACGAACCCGGTTTCAGGGTAAGCCTGGATAAACAACAGCATGGGCAGGGTGATCAACCCTTGCCGCAGGTCACTGCCCACCGGTTTACCCACCTGGGTGGCATCTCCGACGTAATCCAGCAAGTCATCGATGATCTGAAAAGCGATCCCAAGAGAATAGCCAAAGCGGGCCAGCCGCTCGATATTCTCCTCAGATACACGCGACAGGATGGCTGCCGACCGGGTCGAGGTTTCAAATAAAGAAGCCGTTTCGCATAGATGCGTTGATAATAATCTTCGAGTGAAGAATTGTAGGGCCCGTCAAAAAGTTGCCCCAGTTCGCCGTTGACGATGATGGCAAGTGTTTTCGAAAAGAGCTTGATCACTTCCAGATCGTTGGTCGCCGCTGCCAGTGACGCTGCTTTCGAGAACAGAAAGTCTCCGGTCAATACCGTCGGGGCGGCATTCCAGTGCGAATTCAGGGTGGGGACACCGCGCCGCAGCGAGGAACCGTCGATCAGGTCATCGTGAACGAGTGTGGCCGTGTGCAAAAGCTCGATCGAGCTGGCCAGATTGATCAGCTCTTCTTGAGGACCGGCACACATCTTGCCTATCAGCAAGATCAACAGCGGACGCATTCGTTTTTCCGCCCGAAGCTAACAATTGATGCAGGGCGGCTTCAAGCTGGGCGTGATATCCAGCCGTCTGGCGCAGCATGCGCTCTTCGACCAGGCTGATTTGTTCTTGCACATCCGAGGGAATTTGAAAAGTCGAGATCAATGCGATAAATCCTATAAGAATATTTTAGTACTATTTTGATAAATCCGTTCTAATAACTCTTCTTCTGATTGATCTCGTAGCTCAGCGAGATACCGGCCAACAAAGGGAAGAAAAGCCGGTTCGTTTCTTTTTCCGCGCTGCGGCACCGGAGAAAGGTAAGGGGCATCTGTCTCCAGCACGATTCGCTCGCTCGGGATCACTCGAAAGGCCTCGTGTTTGAGCAGTGAGTTCTTGTAGGTGAGCTGTCCGCCGACACCGAAAGAATAACCTGCCTTGCTCAAACGGATAGCTTGCTCAAGATTACCTTCATACGCGTGCAGGATACCCGGGTTCTCGCGCATCTTTCTCGAGAGTAGTAACCCCATCATATCCTCCATCGATGCGCGGCTGTGTAAAAGTACCGGTTTTGCCAGTTTCTCTGCGATTTCGAGCATCTGGCACAACAACTCGCTTTGCTCCTGCTGATGGGTGGCATCGTGAAAATAATCCAGACCGATTTCACCGATCGCAACTACTTTTGGATGCAAAGCGAGTTGTTCAATTTCAACAATTTCTTCTGCAGCGATAGTTCTCTCATTGCACTCGGTAGGGTGGATCCCCACTGCTGCCAGCAGGTTGGGGAATTCTTCTGCCATTTGGACGGCCTTCCGGCTGGAATCGACATCCCAGCCCGGCACTACAATGACCTGTACCCCTCCATCGCTTGCTCTTTGCAGTACTTCAGTCAGGTCCTCGGCAAACGACTCGTGGTTAAAATGGCAATGAGTATCGAAATAACGCAATTCTACAAACCAGCGATCTTCAATCCATCCTTCAGGATGGCCTGTACCTTCTCTTGGTGGGTCGTCTCGCAGTATACCCGCATGATGGGCTCTGTACCTGAGAAACGGATGAGCAGCCAACCGCCGTCTTCCAGCAAGAATTTGAAGCCATCCAGAGTGTTCAATCCAGTGACTTTCAAGCCGCCAATGGTCTGCGGCTTGGCATTACGAATAGCATCTTCACGAAACGCTTCGGTCTCCCTCAAACATGGTGTCGATGCGGTCGTAATAATGGGCACCCACCTTCGAAAAGAGATATTGCAGCAATTCTGAAGGCTTCTTCCCGGTCTTGACCATGAAGTCGAGCATGTACAGCCCGGCCAGAATGCCGTCGCGCTCCGGTACGTTGCCGCGGAAAGCATACCCGCCGGATTCTTCACCGCCCATCAATGCGTTGGTTTCAAGCATCTTGGGGGCCACGTATTTGAAACCCACGCCGGTTTCATACACCGGCACGTCATACAGTTTGCCCAGTTTTTCGAGCATGCTGGTGGTGGAAAGGGTCTTCACAATAGCACCCTTCTCCTTGCGGATTTCCAGCATGTAGAGCGCCAGCAGGGCATACACCTGCAACTGGTTGATGAAAACGCCGTTTTCGTCACCGACACCCACGCGGTCAGCATCGCCATCATTGATGATCAGCACGTCGGCATGATTATCGACGGTTGCCTGCAGCCCCACGTTGATATTGGGGGGGATCGGTTCCGGGCGTTTCATCTCGGGGAAAATCGGGTTGCGTGTGTTGTGAATCTCGGTGACTTCGGTCTTATCGCCAGCCAGAAGCCGGGTGAACCAGCCCGCGCCATTGCCCCACATCCCGTCGTACTGGATGCGCAGCCCCGCCTTGCGGATCGGTTCAAGGTCGATCAGGTCCTTCAGATGCTCGATGTAGTTGATCGAGGCGTCGAAGCGGGTGATCTTGCCAGCGGCTTCAGCTTCCGCGCCGGGCAGACGCACTACCTTTGCCTCATCTTCTGGGATCAGGCTTTCAATTTCCTTCAGCTCATCCGGGGGAATGGCTCCACCGTGACTTTCGCGTACCTTGAAGCCGTTGTCTTTCGCCGGATTATGCGAGGCAGTGATGTTGACAGCAGCACAGGCTTTTTTGTCCACTACCGCGTAAGAAATGACCGGAGTAGGGGTCGCCCCATCGGTCAGATACACATGAAAACCATTTCCCGCCAGAACTTCCGCCACGGTTAAGGCAAAATTTTCCGAAAGGAACCGTTTATCGTGCCCAACAATAACATCCTGACCCTGTTTCTGATGCTTCTTAAGATAATCTGCAAAACCCTGCGAACAGCGACGGACGTTTTCGAAGGTGTAATCTTCTGCAATTGCACCGCGCCATCCATCTGTTCCAAAAATGATCTTGTTTGTCATCATAGACCTCGCAATCAAATTGGTTATTTTGCAGTGATTATATCAGCGTTTAGGTGGTCGTTCCACGTTTCGGTTAATGCTATAATCCTCACTGCGAGGTAATATGGATAGAATATATCTTGATTATGCAGCTACGACCCCCACTGGATCCTCAAGTACTTGAGACCATGTCCCCTTATTTCACCCAGATTTTTGGTAATCCCTCTTCCAATCATTACTTCGGCCAGCAGGCTGAAGCTGTTCTCGAAACGTGTCGCACCAAAGTTGCCAGCCTTCTGGGCGCTCAGGCAGAGAACGTCCTGTTCACTGCCAGCGGTTCCGAAGGGGATAACCTGGCTGTGAAAGGGGCAGCTTTTGCCCAGCGCAACGCTCGTGGAGCAGATACCGTGCTGATCAGCCCGGTGGAGCATCCCGCTGTGGCCAATTCTGCCAAGCAGTTGCGCAACGAATTTGGCTTCAAGCTGATCGAGCTGAAAACCGATAGGGCCGGCGCCGTTCTTGCCGAGGATCTGCGCACACAGCTTGCCCAAAATCAGGTCGCCGTCGTTTCGGTGATCTACGCCAACAACGAGATCGGCACCATCAACGACGTAGAGACGTTAGGCGCAATCTGCGCTGAACAACAGGTTCCATTCCATACAGATGCCGTGCAGGCCTGTGCCTGTTTGCCCATTGATTTGCAGCATCAGAAGATTGATCTGCTTTCGTTCGCTGCTCACAAATTTTACGGTCCCAAGGGGGTGGGGGCCTTGCTGCGGCGCGGCACGCCTCTGATCTCCCATACTTCTGGAGGCAAGCAGGAACACAAACTGCGCGCCGGGACACACAATGTACCCGGTATCGTGGGCCTGACCAAAGCCCTGGAGTTGGCCTTGCAGCGTCAGCCGCAAGAGGTAGCCCGTTTGGCCCAATTGCGTGATCGTATCATTCAGACAGCCTGCGCGGAAATCTCGGGCTGCCAGTTGACGGGCTCTGCGCAGAATCGCTTGCCCAATCACGTCAGCCTGCTTTTTGACGGAATTTCCGGCAATGACCTGGTCATTATGCTTGACATGGCAGGTTTTGCCTGTTCTTCTGGTTCGGCCTGCAAGGTGGGCGATCCCAAGCCTTCGAAAGTGATCCTGGCCCTGGGCTACCCTGCCGAAGGGTCGCTGGGGTCGTTGCGGGTCACTCTGGGCAAAGACACTACCGCAGACGACGTGGATCGCTTCCTCGAATACTTGCCGGCAGCGGTCAAGAAATTACGGAAATAGCCATGGATTCTTCCCGAAAGAAGGTCGTCATCGCCATGAGCGGTGGCGTAGATAGCTCGGTGGCCGCGGCGCTGCTCGTACAACAGGGCTACGAGGTTACCGGCATGATGTTGAAGCTCTGGTCGGATGATTGTGACGAGGCTGAAAATGCCTGTTGCCCGCCCGAGGCCATCAATCAGGCCCGGCAAGTTGCGAATCTGCTCGGTATTCCCTTTTACGTCCTCGATGTACAGAAAGAGTTCAAGCAGCAAGTGGTTGATCGTTTCATCGAGGCCCTTAACCTCGGGCTAACCCCCAATCCCTGCTATCTTTGCAATCAGAAGATCCGCTGGGGAGTGTTCATCGACCGGGTGCTTGATTCTGGCATTGCTTATTTTGCTACCGGCCATTACGCACAGGTAGAGGCCATTGAGGGCGCTTATGCACTGCGCAAAGGTCTAGACCCGAAGAAAGACCAATCTTATGTGCTTTCCGGTTTGAGCCAGGAACAGCTTTCGCACACCATCCTGCCTCTGGGCAAATTAACCAAGCCCGAAGTTCGCCAGTTGGCCCATCAATTCATCCTGCCCGTAGCCGAAAAACACGATTCTCAGGATCTCTGTTTCATCGGTAAAGCCGGTTACCGCGAATTTCTCAAGCGCAATTCGCCAAATGCCTTTGCCGCCGGGGAGATTCGTACGGTCAGCGGCACAGTTGTGGGCAGCCACGCTGGGCTGGTTAATTACACCATTGGGCAGCGTAAAGGGTTGGGCGCCGGCAACGCCGAACCGGTATACGTGGTCGAGAAAGATACGCAGCAGAACGCGGTCATCATCGGCACCGCTGCTGATCTTGGCAAGGATCGCTTTCAGGTCGTTAACCTGAACTGGATTCAGCCGGTACAGGGCCAGCTTGATCTGCGCTGTGAGGTAAAGATCCGCTACAAGGCGCTTCCCGTGTCTTGTGTGATCCACGATCCCTCTTCTGCCGAGATTCAGGTTCAGGTCGAGCATCCGCTGCGCGACATCACTCCCGGCCAGATCGCCGTTTTCTACGCCGGGGATACCGTAATCGGCAGCGGGATGATAAAATCAGTATCCAGTAGCGGAGGGAAAGAATGACTTTGGCTTCTGTGGTCTTTGGATTGGTGATCGCTTCCATTCCCGCCTGTCTGGCGAACTTTTTGTTTGCCGGCAACGGACGCAAACTGCTTGTGCTCAATCTCTTCGCCTGGGTGGGCTTTTTTGCCGGGCAGGCAGTGGCTATGTGGCGGGGCTGGTCTTTTCTTAAGACCGGACCGTTGATTTTGGGTGTTGATCTTCTCTTTTGCTTGGCATTCATCGGGTTGGGCTACTGGCTGACCAATTTTCAGCCAGCGAAGCGCTGACCTTTTCACGGAGGCATTCTTTTGAGCTGGGAATCTCATGGCAGTCTGGTCAAAGCAGGTGATCTGGTTCAGTTGGTGGGCTTGAGTTATAAAAGCTACATCTTTCCGCTTGAACCCGGCAAAGCACTGCATACTCATCGCGGGGTGGTTAAACACGACGATCTGATTGGCTTGCCCTGGGGTACCCAGGTCTTCAGCCACATTGGCAGCCCCTTCTTTTTGCTGCAGCCTTCTTTGCCTGACTTGCTCAAGAATGTTCCGCGGGCTACCCAGATTCTTTACCCTAAAGATATTGCGTATATCTTAATGGTTATGGGTATCGGTCCCGGCACACGTGTGATCGAAGCTGGGACGGGCAGTGGAGCATTCACTGCTGCTCTGGCACACTCGGTGGGAACCACTGGCAGTGTATATTCCTATGAGTATCGCGAAGAACATCAGCTCAAAGCTCGCCGCAATCTGGATCGCCTCGGCCTGGCTGAGCAGGTGGAGTTCAAACTCAAAGACATTGGCACGGGCTTCGATGAAACCGAGGTAGATGCTCTGTTTCTGGATGTAGCCAATCCTTATGATTACATTCAGCAGGCACGGCGTGCTTTGAAAGCTGGTGGCTATTTCGGCAGCATCGTGCCCACCGCCAATCAGGTGATTACTTTGCTCAACGCCCTGCGCCAGAATGATTTTGGCTTTATCGACGTTTGTGAGATTTCGTTGCGTTACTATAAACCTGAACCCACCCGATTTCGGCCTACAGATCGGATGGTGGCCCATACCGGTTACCTGATCTTTGCCCGCCCGGTGCTGATCAATCATGAAACCAGTGACAAGAAATTGCTCAAAGAAACTGGTGCCATCGGTTTAACCGAGGAAGAAGAGTGGGATCAGGAGTTGACCGATCAGGCAGCACAAGACTGAGAAAAGTTGGGGGAAAATGAATCATCCTGCAGAATTGATTGATCGCATTAAACAGCGGTTAGCTGGGCAAAAAAGCCCTGACCAGCCCGCTAAACCGGGGCTCACGCCCGCTGCTGTGCTCCTCCCGTTGTATTTGGACGCCAGTATCTGGAAGCTGCTTTACATTCGCCGCGGCAATCAGGGAGAATTCCATCGCGGCGAGGTCGCCTTCCCTGGGGGTGCAGTCGAACCCGAAGATGCGGATCGCGCTGCCACTGCCTTACGTGAAACTCACGAAGAACTGGGGATTGCCGCTTCGGCAGTGCAGGTTCTGGGGCAAATGCCAATCCACGAGACAGTTACCGGCTATATTGTCACGCCCGTGATCGGACTTTTACACTGGCCGGTTTCCATTACACGCAGCCAGGCAGAGGTAGATCGCGTTTTTTTCGATTCCGCTTGACTGGCTGATGCAAAAGGAAAACTCCAGCATTCAGAAATTCGACATTCCCGGTCATGGTCAAATATCGACTACTGTGTATAAAGATTTCGACGGCGAAAGATTATGGGGCTTTTCTGCCCGGGTAACCCAGCAATTCATCGACCTCATTAAACAAAAATAGAGCAGATTTCTCCGCTCTATTTTGATTCCAACAGTTTTGGTTATTTGCCGTCGTCTTCGGCGTCTTCGTCTTTCTTGCCTTTTTCGATGACTTCTGGCTCAACCACTTCACCTTCAGCAGCAGCCGGTTCAGGTTCAACTTCTTCGGCAGCCGGTGAGGCGATCAGAACGATTCTTTCCTCAGGTGAATCCATCACTTCCACGTTAGCGGGGACAGCGATGTCTTTCACGTAAATGGCATCTCCAATATTGGCCAGATGTGAAACATCGATGACAAATTGTTCTGGCAGATCTTTTGGCAAAGCCTCTACTTCGATAGAGTCGATCCCTTCCACCACGACACCGTTGAAATCTTTCACGGCAGGAGCAAACCCGGTCAGGGTAATGCCCACTTTGGTGCGGATCTTCTCGGTTTGCGAAACAGCCTGGAAATCGATATGAATGAATTGATTGCGGATATAGTCACGCTGTTTTTCACGTACCAAGGCTGCATGTTCCTCACCATCGATCACAAGCGTCACAATGCTTGAAGAAGTGACCGAATTAAGCACTTTGGTGGCAGCTTTGCTGTCCATTACGATCGGTTCAGAAGTGAACTTGTGACCGTAGACCACACCCGGCAGCTTACCTTCGCGGCGCAGTACACTGACCTTTTTGCCAGTGACAGAGCGCTTGGAAGCTTCAATAACGTTCTTTTCCATTTTATTTTCCTTCGGTGCCTCTCACCGTTTCCGGTTACCTTCACCTGTTTTGGATTTTTACCCTTTACGGGCAGCCAATAATTTTATCGTGAAGCCAGATTCCAGTCAAGAGAGCCAGTCGAAGGTGCGCGAGACGGCTTTTTTTCCATCTGGCATACAATTGGGCGCGTGTTTCCTCCGACATATTGGGCTTCCACTCTTTGTCCTGGCCCCAATTTTTCTTAAGCTCATCCAAATTTTGCCAGAACCCGACGGCCAGACCGGCTGCATAAGCCGCTCCCAAGGCAGTGGTCTCGGCAATCCGCGGCTTGACCACCGGCACGTTGAGAATGTCTGCCTGGAATTGCATGAGCAGTTCATTGACCACCATACCGCCGTCCACTTTCAGGCTGGCTAGCTTGACCTGCGAATCGTTTTCCATGGCGTCCAGCACTTCTCGGGTTTGATATGCCGTGGATTCAAGCACGGCCCGGGCGATGTGCCCTTTGTTAACGTAGCGAGTGAGGCCCACGATCACCCCGCGTGCATCCGCGCGCCAGTAGGGCGCAAACAGCCCTGAAAAAGCCGGTACAATGTACACGTCCCCATTATCCTTGACCGTACGGGCCAGCGGTTCGATATCAGAAGATTTCTCGATCAGTTGCAGATTGTCGCGCAGCCATTGTACCAGTGCGCCGGCAATGGCAATGGAGCCTTCCAGGCAATACACGGCCGGCTGACCATCCAACTTGTACCCGGCTGTTGTCAGCAAACCGTTTTTGCTCAAAACCGGGGTGGTGCCGGTGTTCATCAGCATGAAGCAGCCTGTACCGTAGGTATTTTTGACCTCACCGGGTTCATAACAGGCCTGTCCGAACAGTGCCGCTTGCTGATCACCCAGATCACCAGCCACCGGCACGTTTTCGATACCCAAACGAGAGTAGCCATAAACCTCAGACGAAGAGACAATCCGCGGCAGAATGCTGCGAGGTACGCTCATCAGATCCAGCATTTCCTGGTCCCAATCCAGCGTCCGGATATCCATGAGCAGCGTTCGCGAGGCATTGGTGACGTCAGTCACGTGAATACCGCCGCGCGGACCGCCCGTCAGATTCCAGATCACCCATGAATCCATGTTGCCAAAATAGACCTCACCGCGGGCAATGTCATCGATGATCTCCGGGTGTCGGTCCAGGATCCATTTGATCTTGGGGCCGGAGAAATAGGTGGCCAGGGGCAGCCCGGTCTTCTCACGGATTTTCTCCGCCAGACCTTTTTTCTCAAATTCAGCGCAGATTTCATTGGTGCGCGTATCCTGCCAGACGATCGCCTTATCGTACGGCCGCCCGGTGATGCGATTCCACAAAATGGTTGTTTCCCGCTGATTGGTGATGCCGATAGCAGCGATATCCTCTGCTGCCAGGTTCGATTTTCGCATGCCGTTCGTGATTACTTCTAGTGTGTTGTTCCAGATCTCCATGCCATCATGCTCCACCAAGCCGGGAGCCGGGTAATATTGTTTGTGTTCTTTTTGATCGATGGCAACGATATTCCCCTCGTGATCGAAGACGATGAAACGTGTGCTGGTTGTGCCCTGGTCGATGGCTGCAACAAAATTCGGCATTGAACCCTCCATTTTTTAAGATCACTTTCCTGAGTTTGTCTGGGTTCATTATACAATTAAGGCATCAAAGCAGAGGTACCTCAATGAAGAAGATGTGGCGGATTTGGCCAATTATTTTCATGATTTCAAGCTGCACTTTTCCCGGCAATTCTTCCCGGGCAGTTTCCCCAGCCATTCATGACCTGCAGGGATGCAGCCATACTTCACCCTATGTTGGGCAGACAGTTTCGCATGTGACCGGCATTGTGACCTGGAAAGATCAGCGCGGTTTTTACATGCAGGACCCCTCTCCGGATGATCGTGCCTGCACATCAGAAGGCATTTATGTATTCACAGATCATTACCCCGAGAATATTCCGGGCGATTCTGTTGCCGTTTCAGGCCAGGTGAAAGAATTTGCTGCCAATAACAGTGCCAAAGACCAGCTCACGCAGACTGAGATCATCTCACCCAGCATCGACTTGCTCTCTTCCGGGAATCCCTTGCCCGACCCGATCCTCTTGGGCAGCGCAGGTCGTTTGCCTCCCGATCAGATCATTGAAGATGATGACTTTACGTCTTTCGACATCAATCAGGATGGCCTGGATTTTTACGAAAGTCTGGAATCGATGCGTGTCGAGATCGACCAGGCTGTGGTGGTTCAGCCGGAGAATTCTTATCACGAAATTTACGTCCTGCCGGGTGAAATGCAGTCGCTGAACCAGTTCTCCCCCCAGGGCGCCTTGCTGCCAACGGCTTCAGACCAAAACCCCGAAAGAATCCAGGTGGTCTTGCCCGCTTCATTCAAGAAATCCGTTTCTCTGGGATCTCGATTTGCTACCCCGCTGATTGGCATCCTCAGCTACGCGTACGGCAGTTATACGCTGATCGAGACCAACCAGCCGCAGCTCAGTGACACCGAGGTCGTTTCTAAAGAAAAGTTCACCGCCGCCCTTTCTTCGAACAGCCTGCTGATTGCCACCTATAACGTTGAAAACTTGAGCAGATTCGATTCCGCGCGGCTCAAGTCGCTCTCCACCCAGATTGTCACTTCACTCGCTTCGCCAGACATCCTGATCCTGCAGGAAATTCAGGATGACAGTGGCGAAGAAGATGATGGCACCATTTCTGCCAGCCAGACGCTGCAGGCATTGGTCGCCCAGATTCACAAACAGGGCGGACCTCAATATCATTACGTGGATAATCCGCCAGCCAACGATTCCAGCGGCGGGGTGGGTGGGGGCAATATTCGTACGGTCTTTCTCTATCGCACGGATCGCGGATTGAGCTGGCGCAATGATTCTCTTGCAGTCAACGCAGAAAACGTGGCCGCATTTCACAATAGCCGACCGCCAGTTTTGGGAACCTTCCAGTTCATGGGGCAGCATATGGAGGTTGTGGGGGTGCATCTGGTTTCGAATCTGGCGAATACAGCCGAGTTTGGTGCCATCCAGCCGCCGTCTCGGCCTGAAGAGCCCAAACGCATCGCTCAAACGCAATGGATCGCTTCTTTCGCTGCAGAATTGCAGAAGGATGACCCTGCTGCCTGCATTCTTGTTGGGGGTGATTTTAACGACACGCCAGAATCACAGGCATTGGCACAATTTGCCTCTGATCATTGGATGAATCTGGCCAGCACCGTTCCTGCAGAATCCCGTTATTCCATTCTGTATCAAGGCAGCGCTTCTCTATTTGATCAGATGCTGCTGAATCGTGCCTGTGTCAGTCAGGTAGAAATCCAATCCACGGTTATTCATTTGAATACTGGCCTCCCTGAGTCGAAGCAGATGTCAGATCACGATCCTTTCTTGCTCGAACTTACTTTTAAATAAGAGTAGCCACAGGCTACTCTTATTTCGTGACTAAAGGCTTTCTCCCAGAGCTCCGGCCGGGGATTCAGTCGGGCCTTTGTGCAGAATTCGCCGTTTGTTTTGGTCAGCCACCTTCTGAAAGTGGTAACCATAGACCGTCAGAGTGATTGCCAGCGGGAATTTGGAGGGGAAATGGAACAATGTCCAGAAGAATAGATTCCAGTAATATCCGGCAACTTTCGGGTTGAAGCCGATCAGCACCACCGTCTTCAGTAATGCTGCCACTTCATTCCATTCAATGGTTACACTGGATTTCGTCGGTTGATACTCGCGCAGGAAGGTTTTGATGCGCTGATAGAAGTACTTCGGCGCATAGATGTGATCCATGATCTGCAGATAGCCATCGCGCAGCACACCGGCATCCATCACCGGGATGATGTTGCTGGTGCCGTCAGTGTTATCCCCGGTCATCTCTTTGATGATCCGGCCCTGTTGCTCCAGCTTGTTATAGAGTTCTGTCTTATTGGGCGCCTGCAGCAGCCCTACCATCGCGGTGACCACGCCGCTCTTCTGGATGAAATCGGTCATCCGGTTGAAGATCGAGGGAGTATCACTGTCAAACCCAACGATGAACCCGGCCATGACCTGAATGCCGGCTTGTTGAATTTCATGAATGTTGGCGATCAGGTCCCGTTTGACATTCTGCTTCTTATTACAGCTTTGCAAACTGTCTTCATCCGGGGTTTCGATGCCAATGAAAACCGAAATAAAGCCGGCCTGTACCAGCATTTTCATGAGTTGTTTGTCATCTGCCAGGTTGATGGAAACCTCGGTCAGGAACAGGCAGCCTACTTTGCCTTTCCGCCAGCGGATCAATGCCGGTAAAACTTCTTCTTTGAGATATTTTTTGTTGCCAATGAAATTGTCATCCACGAAAAAGACGTTGCGCCGCCAGCCGGCTGCATAGAGCTGATCCAGCTCGGCAATGATCTGTGCTGCTGTTTTCAAGCGCGGTTCGTGCCCCAACAGAGCGGTCACGTTGCAAAAATCGCAGCGGAAGGGGCATCCGCGTGAAAACTGGATGCTCATACAGTCATAATCCGCCAGCTTGATGATCGAGATATCCGGGGCCGGCGATTGGCTCATGTCAGCAAATTGTTCTGTCTGGTAAATGTGCCTGGCTGTGCCGGCCAGATAGTCGCGGACAAATTCAGGAACAGTGATCTCGCCTTCGTTCAACACCAGATAATCAACGAAATCAAACTGGGTATAATCTTCGGTAAATAAGGGCCCTCCGGCAGCGACTTTCTTGCCGCGCGCCTGCACTCGTCGGATGATTGCCTCGATTGTGTTGCGTTGGATATCCATGGCACTCACGAAGACGAGATCGGCCCAATCGATATCCTCATCGGTAAGCGGATAGATGTTGGTATCGATCAACTTCTTGTTCCACTCCTTCGGGAGGAGAGCCGAAACGGTCATCAGGCCCAACGGGGGGTTGCTGACTTTCTTATCGACGAACTTCAATGCATGCTTGAAGCTCCAAAAAGTATCTGGGAATTCCGGGTAGATCATTAATAAGTTCATTTTTCACCTTGTTGTGCCCTAAGTTTAGGTCTCCCTCATCACCTTGTAATGTGAAAAAGGTCATACTCCAAAGCCTATCCAAAGATAGACTTGCCCTGAAAGTATGCCTTTCGATCAATTCCCCTGAAAAATCAATGTTGCTATAATTACCTCAATGAAAAGGACTGCTTTCTCCGATTTCAACATTTCCAGCGGTACCGATCTTGCCTTTGCTTTGGTGGTGCTGATTTCGTATTTCACCACCTTCAGTAAACCGCCGCAGACTTCTCTCTTTTTGATTACGGTCCTCATTTGTTTGGGGATTGCCTACATCACTTTAGGGATTTATGGCTTTGCCTATGTCAACCAGTTAGGCAAACTGATCCCCAAACTGATCTATTTCGGGGTACAGCTTGTCATTGGCGGTCTGATTGTTTATTTTGGCAAGGGCGCCGGTTTCAACGCTCTCATTTTGCTGCCCCTGGTCGCTCATACGGCCATGTCACTGGATCATGACTGGATTCTGGTGGTTAATGCGGGTATTTTCATTACTTATGTGCTTTCGATCATGAGTTACACCAGCAGTTGGGGAGTGGTCTGGGAAGGGCTGCCTGCTTTCTTTGCCGGCCAGGTGTTCATTTTGATCTTTACCGAAATGGCCTATACCGAACAAAAGGGACGCATCAAGATGGAAAAGCTGGCGGGGGAGCTTTCTGAAGCCAATCACCACCTCAGCGAATATGCCACTCAAGTCAAGGATCTGGCGGTTTCGCAGGAACGCAACCGCCTGGCTCGCGAAATTCACGATGGTCTGGGCCACTATCTGACCACGATCAATATGCAGATCAAGGCAGCTCTGGCAGTTATTCAGGAAGACCCTCAGAAGTCAGCGCAGCTTCTCGAAAAAGCACAGGACCTTTCCGCTACCGCATTACAGGACGTGCGCAACAGTGTTTCCGCTTTGCGCGAAGATAACCTGGGCGCTCTGACCCTCTCTGAACGCATTGAGAAATTGATCACTACCTCAGAGAGTGAGGGACGCAAATTTGATTTCACCGTGCTGGGTTCTCCTCGCCAGATTCCACCGCAAACCGACGTTACCCTGTTTCGCGTCGTCCAGGAAGGCATCAACAATGCCAATAAGCATTCTCAGTCAACTCAGGTTAAAATAGTACTGAGTTTTGAGAATACCCAAGAAATCACCCTGTCTGTCACCGATAATGGGGTTGGTTCCGACATCGCGGAGGGCGGCTTTGGCCTGATCGGGATTCGCGAACGTGTTCGGCTGATTAATGGCAAGGTAGAGATCAAAACAGCAAAAGGCGAAGGATTTCAGATTCTGGTAAATATACCTGGATAAAGGCTATGACGATCAAAATATTAATTGTCGATGATCAATCCTTGTTTCGCGAAGCGTTGCGTACGCTTTTGACTGCCTATCCTGATTTCGAGATCGTGGGGGATGCATCCAATGGGGAAGAGGCGATTCGCATGGTGCTGCAACATTCCCCTGATGTGGTGCTCATGGATTTACGCATGCCGGTAATGGATGGGGTCGAGGCAACCAAACGCATCATGCAGTTGAATAAACCCACCCACGTGATCGTGCTGACCACTTTCGATGATGACGAAAACGTGTTCGAAGGGCTGCGCGCCGGCGCCGTCGGCTATTTGTTGAAGGACGTATCCTCAGAGAAGCTCACTGAAGCCATTCGGGCAGCCGCGCAAGGAGAGTACTTTCTGGTTCCTTCCGTTACCGCCAAGGTGGTGTCAGAATTTTCCCGCATCTCCAAACCAGTGTCGAAGAATACCGAGAATTTTTTGCCTGATCCGCTGTCGCCGCGCGAGATCGAGATCATTCGCCTGGTAGCCACCGGGGCCAGCAACAAAGAAATCGCGGCCAAACTGGTCATTTCGGAGGGGACCGTCAAGAATCATCTCTCCAGTATTCTGAGCAAACTGAGCGTTCGCGATCGCATGCAGGCGGTCTTGAAAGCAAAAGAGCTCGGTATCATCAATATCTAAAGGCAAGGGCTTTCCATGTTACACAATCGCACGGACAATCCAATGAAAAAGAATAATCAAATTACCACGCTGTTTGGATTGATGTTAATCGTCGCTGGGGTGTTCTTTCTGGTGGACCAGCAGTTGCATACTCAGTGGCTGATCATCTCGATTCCCGCTGTTTTGGGCCTGCTCCTGTTGATGTACGGCATCGTGTTCAAGGGCAAGGGTTGGCTCATTGCTGGGCTGCTGGTCACCAGCATCGGGTTGGGTGCCTTTCTTGCGCTGCAGCATTTCTACGAATTCCCCCTCATCAGCCGTTTTGGCTATTTGGCCCTCTTCTTTACTCTCAGTTGGATCATCATTTTCATCATCCTGCGGCTTTTCTTCCAGAACACCGCCTGGTGGTCGCTGATCTGCGCCGCTGTCTTTGGCGGAACCGCCTATTCCTTGCTCTTTTCCAAAGCCACCATTTTCGACTTTGTGATGAGCATTTGCCTGCTGTTGGGGGCCGTTTTTCTGCTCTGGGGCTATCTGCAAAAGTTACTGGGGCTGGTCATTCCGGGCTGTTTGCTGATTACCATTGGCCCAGGCATCTCCATCGCCTGGAGCCGCGCCGCCAGCCCGCAGGGATTGGTGGAAACCGGGGTGATGCTGGTCTGGTTTGCCCTGGGCTGGCTGCTCATCACCGTTTTCTCGCGGATTATTCTCAAAAAGTTCACCTGGTGGCCGCTGATTCCCGGGGGAGTGCTTGCCATGGTGGGTTGGGGGCTGTATATCGGCGGCAATCCAGCCAACGCGTTGGGCTTTGTCGGCAATACGGGTTCGATTGCCCTGATCATCTTTGGGGTTTACCTCCTCTTGCTGCGCTTCGGCATGCAAAACAAAGACTAGCGCTGTGCTAAATTCCATTTCTTGATTTCAATCTGCCCAGAATCAAGAGGAATAATATCGGCCAAACAATTTTCCCCTGTTTAACAGGGTATTGGAGTTCCCCTCAAGGGAACTCTTTTTTGTCTTCGGCAAACTTGACACCTGAGCTATAATTAAAGTATGGAACATGTATTCTATTTAGCGCAATCCCTGTTGTTGGGTCAGGGAACGCTGTAAGAGAATCGTTTCGATTCGCTCGCCTTCGTTTTTTTTGAGGGTCCCGCAGTTATCGAAACCATGAAGGTGAATTCCATTTCAAACTTTTTTGCGCTTTTCATTCGCTCTGATTAGCGCAAGTCTATCTCTGCGTTTTCCTTCGAAAATGGGGCAGGTGATAACTTGGTCGTAACAATGACAAAAGTGACCCTTTTCAAGAAAGCGCGCCTCTGATAAGATAAAGGGTTGTTAATTCTGGAAGGGTATTAGAGACTGGATTCAACTCATGGAAAAAGTTCGCAATGACATTCGCAACGTTGCCATTATCGCTCACGTCGATCATGGCAAGACAACCTTGGTAGACGGTTTACTCAAACAGGCCCGCGTATTTCGTGAAAATCAGCAGGTGCAGGAGCGCGTCATGGACTCCAATGACCTGGAGCGCGAGCGCGGTATTACCATTCTGGCCAAAAATACGGCCATTACCATCCCTGATCCCAAAACGGGAGAGATGGTCAAAATTAATATTGTCGATACCCCAGGGCACGCCGATTTTGGCGGTGAGGTAGAGCGTGTCATGAACATGGTCGATGGCGTGCTGCTGCTCGTCGATGCTGCAGAAGGCCCCATGCCGCAGACCCGCTTTGTGCTCAAGAAAGCCCTTGAAATGGGCCACAAGGCCATTGTGGTCATCAACAAAATGGACCGCAAAGACGCTGACCCCGAACGCGCCGTCAACCTGACCTTTGATCTCTTTGTGGAACTGGGCGCCAATGATGAGCAGTGTGATTTCCCCATTATTTACTGCAACGCCATTACCCAGCAGGCCGGGCTGACCTATCAACTCGAACCGAATTTGCAGCCTCTTTTCAACGCCATCCTTGAAAACGTTCCGGCCCCGGTCGTGGATGTAGATGCGCCCCTGCAGCTTCTGGTTACCAATCTGGGCTACGATGATTACCGCGGCGTCACTGCCGTTGGCCGCATTCATGCCGGTAAGATGGTCGCCGGTGCACCAGTGGCCCGCATCCTCAAAGACGGCACCATTGTTCCCGAACGCGCCCGTTATTTGTACGTCTACCAGGGCCTGGATAAGGTTGAGGTGGAATCAGCCACTGCAGGGGACATCGTGGCCATTGCCGGCCTCGAAGCCATCAACATTGGCGAAACACTGGCCGATGCCGAGCATCCGGTAGCACTGCCGACCATCACCGTCGAAGAGCCTACCGTGCGCATGACCTTTGGCGTCAACACGTCGCCCTTCACCGGCAAAGAGGGCAAATGGAGTACTTCGCGCAAATTGCGGGATCGCCTCTTTGATGAATTGAAAAATAACGTAGCATTGCGTGTAGAAGAAACAGACAGTCCAGATACCTTCCTGGTTTCGGGTAGGGGAGAGCTGCATCTGGCTATTTTGATCGAAACCATGCGCCGTGAAGGCTATGAATTTCAGGTTTCCCGGCCCGAGGCCATTTTCAAATCTGGTCCCAATGGGGAAGTGCTGGAACCGTTTGAAGACCTTTCCATCGATACCAGTCCCGATACCGTTGGAACTGTGGTCGAAATGTTGGGCAATCGCCGTGGCAAAATGCTGGATATGACCAACAATCCCGATAACACCGTGCACCTGAGCTATCTGGTGCCAACTCGCGGCCTGTTGGGCTTCCGCTATCAGTTTCTGACCGCCACCCGCGGCATGGGTATTCTGAACACCCTTTTCCATGGTTATCTGCCTCTGGCCGGCCCAATCTCGGCCCGTGCCACCAGTTCCATCGTCGCCTGGGAAACCGGGCAGGCTTCTACTTATGGGCTGAAGAACGCCGAAGAGAGAGGCGTCCTGTTCTATGGCGCCGGGGTGGATGTCTACGAAGGTATGGTGGTCGGCGAAACCCAGCGCCCGGATGACGTGACCGTCAACGTATGCAAGAAGAAGCACCTGACCAACATGCGTTCTTCGAACAAGGATATCGAAATCCGCTTGACCCCGCCACTGGAAATGAGCCTGGATCAGGCCATCGAATATCTGGCCGAGGATGAGCTGCTCGAGGTAACACCGCTCAATTACCGCATTCGCAAGCGCATTCTGGATACTGAAGAACGCGGCAAGCAATCCAAGAAGGCCAAAGAAGTTTTGGCCGAAGACTAAAAGTTTGTTAAATTTTGATTAACAAATGCTATTGACTTTCGCGAATAATTATGATAAAGTTATTCGCGTAGGATGCTTAGTAGTTCTTGTTGGATGTAAAAAGACAACCCCAAGGCGTGAAAGCACCAGGGCTGTCTTTTTTTGACCGCTCCGATAGAACGAAAACACTATCCTAATATTTGGTCGTTTTGCTATAGGAGGCAAATAAATGTCTGAACGGATCGTCGGTACGGTCAAGTGGTTCAACGGAACCAAAGGTTATGGCTTCATTTCCCGCGAAGGCGGCGAGGATGTCTTCGTGCACTTCTCCGCTATCCAGGGCGAGGGTTATCGCAACCTTGAAGAAGGCCAAAAAGTCGAGTTTTCTATCGAAAAAGGCCCGAAAGGCCTCCAGGCAAGTAATGTTGTTGTTGTCAAGTAATTAAACAATATTGCATAAACTGGATCCGCTCCGAGAAACTCGGAGCGGATTTTTTTTATTTCTTTTCTTCAATGGCTTCCCAGTAGCCTTTATCCAGTTCGTCATCGGTGAGGTGAGCATAGCGTTGGGTCACTGCAATATTCTTATGCCGTGCCAGCTCCTGAGCCAGTTTGAGATTCCCGGAAGAGCGCAACACGCGAGTGACGAAATAATGCCGAAATGAGTGTGGAGTGATCGTGCCCACGGCTTCTTTGCCTAGAAACTCTTCTACGCGGCTGGTCACAATATTGCGGCCTGTGGTCGTGGTCATGGGTTTTATCTTGCTGCCAGCACCGCGGTCGTGACGTGCGAAGAGCGGTAAAGAAGAGAGCGCCCGGTTCGAAGAGCCATCGATTCTCGCGGCGAGCGTTCAGGTAATCAGATAAGGCATCTGTGGCCCGCGTTGAAAAGCGCACAATGTCCTGCCGATTGCCCTTGCCGATGATCATGGCTTTTCCTTCATTCCAGTCCAGATCGCCGCGCCGCAGGGCACAGGCCTCGTGCACGCGCAGCCCGGTATCCGCCAGCGTCAACAAAAAAGCCCGATCCCGCAGATTGATCAGCCGCTCTTCGCTCGTTTCATAGGGCTTCTTGGAGAGATCAGTTGCGCATAGCAGAACTTTTTCAATGGCTTTGACCGGGAACTGCGGTAAGCGCTGTCCAGGCCGTCTGGCACGCTGCTGGATGAGCATCTTGATTCGGGGCAGGTTCACATTGGCCAGATTATCGGCAGTCAGAAAGGAATAGAAACCTGTAGCGGCCGTCAGATACAGCCGTTCCGTTGTAGCAGCCAAAGACTTGAGGTCCTGCGCCAACCAGGTAATGGCATCCTCATTGAGTCGAGAAAGATCATCCTTCTCGGTATCCAGGCCATGACGCTGCAGTGTTTCAATAAAATAGTGCATGGCATTGGCGTAGGTCACCGCGGTGCGCGCGCTGCGTGCCAATCGGACAGATTCAAGATACTGGTCAATAGCGTTCTGGATGGTGATCATCTCACAAAATCTCCTTTAGGATCATCGTTACTACGATTATAGCATGTTTATTATAATAATACTTATCGAAACCATGAGCTTTACTGGTTTTTCAGCCCTCCCCCGATCCACGCAATTCTGTGTAAAAACCGGACAAAGACAATATAATAAAGCCATAGGAAAAATCGATGGATCGGATCATTGCAATTACTTCCCCTATTTCCAATCAATATTTGATCGTAGGCAAAACTGCAGCTTTGCTGATCGACACTGGAATTGAGTACAACTATGCGCATCTTATGAGATCGTTCCGGGCAGCTTCTTGCCGACCCGAAAAGATCGTGATTACCCATGCCGACGGCGATCATGACGGCTGCCTGCAGCGCCTTCAAAATCAATTCCCGGCCGTGCTCTGCGCCGCCTCACCGCTTGAGGCCCAGGCAATCCAATCTGGCAACGTCTCGCGCATTGTCAAACCAGTCGGCGCCATAGAAAAGCTCTTCTATGGTTTGGCAGCGCCGCTCATGCACGTACCGCCGGCCGCTATCCAACAAACTCTGCAAGAAGGGGATACCCTCCCCTACCTCGGGAAATTAACTATTCTCGAAACACCCGGCCATACCCCCGGTCACATTTCTCTTTGGTCAGAAGCAACGAAAACTCTCTTTAGTGGGGATTCCATCCGTATTCACGGTTCTCATCTAAAGCCTTCTTCCGGTGCAAACACCTGGAACCCCGAAAAAGCCCAAGTATCTTTTGAAAGACAACTGCAGTTACAGCCAGAACACATCTACGGCGGACATGGGATCTGGCACAACTCAAATCACCTCGAGCGGAACGCATGACAACCTCTTATCAGTTTCATTACGGGCACGGTTATACGCAATTTTCTTTACCGGACCAGGTAGCTTCTTACGAGATTTTGCCTGCCAAAATTGAACCCCAGCAGTCCGCATCCCAGATCATTCAAAAAGCCCTTGATCACCCGCTGGAAAGACTCACGCTGTCACATATCTTCCAGCCCACAAACCGGGTAGTAATTGTCATCAACGATAAAACGCGTCCCGTGCCACACGCCGTTCTTTTGCCGCCTCTGCTGCGCCAGTTGAAAGAACTGGGAATCTCTGCAGATCAAATTACCTTTCTCATTGGTATGGGTACCCATACACCTATGACCGCCAGTGAATTTGATAAAATTCTCCCTCCCGAGATCATCCAAAATTACCGCATTGTGGCCCACAACTGTGATGCGGAGCAGGAATTGATCTACGTAGGAACAACCAGTCGGCAAACCCCGGTCTATGTCAATCGCCTTTTCCACGCCGCGGACGTGCGAATTGCCGTTGGCAATATCGAACCACATCACTTTGCTGGCTTTTCTGGAGGAGCAAAAAGCGCCTCCATCGGCGTATGTGGACGTAAAACCATCACCGCGAACCACGCCTTTCTTCTCGATGAAGCCGCTCATGTTGGTCACTATGAAGACAATCCGTTACGCCAGGATATTGAAGAAATTGGAGCCATGATTCACCTGGATCTGGCTTTGAATGTAGTAATGAACTCCGAAAAGCAGATCCTGTCTTGTTTTTGGGGACGGCCTCAAGCCGTTATGCAGGCAGGAATTTGTGAATCCCGCAAGGTTTCGATGCAGCCTGTGCCCCAATTGGCTGATCTGGTAATTGCTTCTGCCGGCGGATTCCCCAAAGATATCAATCTCTATCAGGCGCAAAAAGCCATGACGCACGCCTCTCTGACTCTGAAACCGGGTGGAATCATTCTACTGGCCGCGGCTTGCGAAGAAGGGGTCGGCAGTCAACCTTATCTCGACTTCATGCAGGGAGTAGATTCAATCGAGGCCGTTTATCGCAAATTTGACCAGCTTGGCTTTCAAGTAGGCCCCCATAAAGCCATTCAAATTGCCCGGATTTTGCAAAAGCATCCCATTCTGCTAACCTCCAATATTCCGGCTGAAACCGTCCAGCGCTTGCTCCTGCAACCCTGCTCCAGCCTTGATCAGGGCATCCAGACTGCTTTTCAAATTAATCCACACATTCACACTGTAGCAATTATGCCTTACGCCGTTTCAACCATTCCAGTATTCGAGGGATAAATAATGGAAACTCCAAAAATCTTTCAACACGCCGATCTTGATGGTTCCTCCTTTTTTTGGAAAGGCAACCCAATTGGTGTCCTGACCCTGCATGGCTTCACCGCCACTACGGTTGAAGTTCGTCCAATCGCAAAGTTTCTCCATGACTTTGGCTACACAGTTGCAGGCCCTTTGCTGCCTGGTCACGGCCATACAATTGAGGAAATGAACAGCGTGAGTTGGCAGGACTGGTATCAAGCCGTAGAAAAAGAGTATCTGCGTCTGAAAGCAGAATGCAATAAGGTGTTTGTCTTGGGTGAATCCATGGGTGGTCTGCTGTCAATGCTGCTCTCCATTCGTCATCCCGATATTGCAGGCACATTGCTCTTTGCCCCGGCTTTGCAGGTTCCCGGGCTGGCGCCAGCGGAATTCATCTGGCCATTCAAGCCTTATATTTTCAAAAAAAGAGTCGACGAGACCATGGAATGGCAGGGCTTCAACGTTGTGCCCTTACACGCGGCCGCCCAATTACGCAAATTGCAGCGACAGGTACGCCATCAGATGCAGAACATGTCTACCCCGACCCTAATTTTCCAGGGCAAACTGGATCACTCTATTGATCAAATGAGCTCGGTTGTGATACTGGAAGGAATTGCCTCCGTTGACAAAGAGCTGGTTTGGATGGAAAATTCGACGCACTGCATTCTGATCGACCAGCAGCTCCCCGACGTAGAGGCCACGGTGCTTGAGTTCATCCGCGCGCACCAGTCAGGGCAATCGCATCTTATTGAGAAAAGACCTTTAGTAGATAATCAGTATCCCAACCGCATCTCAAACGCTTAGCTTTGATACCAACTTTTAGAGATTGTTCCAATTTTAGTAAATTAAGCGCCATGTGTCTGATAATGGCGAAATTCTGGGGTGAATTATCTTTACGTACCCTGCTATGATCTTCATTGAATGCAATATCTAAGACCCAATGAAGGCTGTTTTCAACTCCCCAATGACTACGTTTAGCATGCAGAATCTTCTTCGCATCATTTTCAAGGCTAGTGATAAAGTAACTCACTTGAGATTCGGTGGTCTCACCAATCTTGCGCTCCGATTCAATTCTGATTAGGCTTTTCAGCCCAGGCCAGCGATCCTTCTCGCGGATTGAGGATAAATATTCTGGATCAGAGATTGCCCAACATTGACGGATTTCAATTCGTCCGTGGTTCTTGTTTACTGTCTTTGCGTATTGATATGGTGCGTCATTGAAATTATATTGTTTGTCTACTTCAAATATGTATTGCATATCCTCGAACAATCGCCCTTGGTTTTCTTTTACAGCTAGAAGATAATCACCGCCTCGTTCTAGTATCATTTCGGCTATTTTGGTCTGAGTTCCAATAGCGTCTATGGTTATGATGCATCCTTCTATTTCCAATATCTTCAGTAATTGAGGAATTGCTGTGATTTCATTAGATTTCTCTTCTACTTTTTGTTGTCCCAGTACCAATTGATTTTCACTAGCCCATGCGCTCACCATATAGATGGCATTTCTTCCAGTTTCGCTTTCCTGTGAACCACGAAGCTGTTTGCCATCTAAGGCTATCACTTGCCCCCGGGTTAATTCATGAATGGTTTGAACCCATTCTCTGAAACTCTTTTCAAACTCATCTGGATCAATTGCCGCAAAGACTCTTCCAAAGGTATCGTGTGAAGGTATCCCATTGGGTAGTTCTAAAAATGTTTTCAACCATTCTTTTTTGGCTTTTCCATACATCTCTATATCTACCCAGCTATCAGCTCCACATATTACTCCGCAAATTGCCAACAGTATGATATCGATCAATTTGTGTCGTTTGCTTCGCTCTATTCTTGGATCTGTTACTTGTGTAAAACATTTTGTTATGTTTCCGGTTCTTGGTTCGTTGGACACTTCATTCTTCCTTGTTTTTTTCCCTCCTTCTTTGCAATTCTCTTGCCATTTTCATTTTGATGCGATTGCCCTGGCGCACCAGTAGCGTGCGTGGCCTTTCAGAATGATTGGGGTTATAATGGATAAGGTTTTCATGCCGGAATGGAGTGATTTACACATGGAAAAGAAACAAAAATCAATCGGCAAAACGACAATTGCACCCGAGGTTTTGGTATCAATTGCCCAACTCGCTGCGCTCAGCGTAGAGGGTGTCAGCCACCTCACCCCAGTCCCTCGCGAAGTCAACACCCTGTTTAAAAAGGGTTTGGCTGAAGGCGTGGATATTTCAGTCGAAGATGATGTCGTCTACATTGATCTTTATGTTGTCTTGAAGCGCGATTTCAACGTACGCGATGTCAGCCACAACATTCAAAATCAAGTATCCCGCTCTATCTCTGAAATGGTTGGAATGGACGTTGGGAAAATCAACATTCACGTCGAAGATATCGCATTTGCAGAAAAGTAGAATTCATCAATGAAATCACGTACCAAGGCAAGAGGCATCGCCTTGCAAGTTCTTTACGAATATGACCTGACTGGGCATCCCATTGGAGAAATTCTGGAATCCCGGCTTTCAGAAGAAGAGACGGACGAAAAGATCCAGGAATTTTCGCGTTCCATCGTCATGGGAGTCGTTCCCATCATTGACCGTCTGGACGCTATCGTCGCCGAACACGCTCCTGAATGGCCTATGGATCAGGTAGCAGTGATCGACCGCAATATTCTGCGCATTGCCCTGTGGGAATTTGCCGTCTCTGAAGTTACCCCTATCAAAGTAGCGATCAACGAAGCCATTGAGCTGGCCAAAGTCTTTGGTTCAGACAGTTCTTCTCGTTTTGTCAACGGTGTGTTGGGCAGCCTGGTAGACCATCAAGAAGAAATTCACCAATCCTTCATACGCTAGTTCTTTTGAATCAGTGAATTGACCCAAACTATGACCTTCTCCAAAATCAAAAAACACTTGACGAGATCGCTGAAGGTTCTCGTTCTCTCAATTCTCTCATTAGCTTTATTGACTTCCTGCACCAATCCGCTTGCCAGTTTGCTCACCGGTAAAAGTCAAACTCAACTGAGCTTTCCGCAAGCAGAAGTAGTGTTTCAAGTAGTCCTTCCAGCCGCTTTACCTGAAAATAACAGTCTCTATCTGGAAATTGTCGATGACGTCACCGGAATTGCTCTGAACCCGGTACGCTACGCGATGACCCAGCAAGATGAGCGCACTTATTACGTAAAAGTCGTTCTGACAGTTGGGTCCGTCGTGAAATATCGGTATTCGCGCGTCTCTGATGCCAGCATCGTCGAATTTACACCCCAGGGCAATCAGGTCCGTTATCGCTTGGCCAAGATTTCTGGCCCAGCCATCGTTCAGGATAGCATTGCCGCCTGGATCGATCAGCCTTACACCGAAGCCATTGGCCGTGTGCGCGGGCAATTCATCGACTCCGCGAACAACGCTCCCATTCCCGGGCTGCTGGTCACTGCAGAGGGAATACAGACCATCACCGCGTCGGATGGCACTTTTATCCTCGAGGGCCTTACCCCTGGCACCCATACCCTGATCGCTTACAGTACAGATGGAACCTATGAAACCTTCTCGCAAGGAGTCACTATCGCCGAAGAGGCCACCACACCGGTATTTGTGAGCCTCACCAGACAAAAAACGGTCACGGTAACGCTCAACGTCAGCTTTCCGGATAATTTCTCTACGCTTTTACCCGCCCGAATCGCCAGCAATGATTCTGCTCTGGGCAATTCTTACGCTGACTTGTATTCTGGCTCCACTGCACTGGCTGCCAACCTTCCTCAGCTTTCGAAGATCAATGAACACCGTTATCAGGTAAAGCTCACCTTACCTGTAGGCTACGATTTTCGCTATAAGTACACCCTTGGGGATGGCTTCTGGAACAGTGAACTGGGGCAAGACGGGCAATTCGTATTGCGTCAACTCATCGTTCCAGAACATGATCTGACCATCAACGACGTGGTTCACACTTTTACCACCCCTTCTGAGGGAACAGTTTCGTTTCTGGTCACTGCGGATGCCTTACCCGCCGGTGAAGAGGTCTCAATTCAGATGAACCCATTCGGCTGGTTCGCTCCCTTGCCAATGACCAAAATCAGTGATACACAGTGGCTTTTCACTCTCTATTCGCCACTGAATTACTTCAGCGCGATCCAATACCGCTATTGTCGCAACGATCTCTGTGAGTCCACACAGGCTGTTGGGACAGATCAACTGGCTTTCACGGTCAATCCGGATAGCCAGACTTTTCCCTTTGAAATTACCGGCTGGAAAAATTATTCAGTCGCCACCTCCCCTACCGTGGTTGTGACAGATGGGGGAAATATATCCATACGGCCAGATTTTATGGCTGGGTTTGAGGTTTCCAGCCAGTATTCGCCGTTATACGATCATCGTCTGGCTTCTGGATTACAAAAAATTGCTTATACCGGTTCGAGCGACGTAGTGCTTTCGCCCACCTGGACTGCTACACGCAATTCCCCGCCCTATCTTGAGCCACTCCCCGGCAAAGATGTTTCCTGGACGCAGATGCAAACCGAAATCATTACTGCCAAACAGTTAGGGCTGAACGTTTCTCTCTTCCCGGTCCTAAACTACCCCAACGGGGCCGCCCAATATTGGGCAACTGCCTCGAAAGATGCAGGTTGGTGGACCAGTTGGTACGACCGTTATCACCGCTACATGATGCAAGTAGCTGATTGGGCCAATTTAACTGGGGCAAAATCTATCATTCTGGGTGACCCCAGTGTCTCTCCATCGATGGGCAATGGAACTTTAGCTGATGGCAGCACTGCAATACCCTGCCAACGCTGATGACCAATGGCGTCAATTGGTTCAAGATATTCGCTCGCGTTTCTCTGGCACCATTCTGGGGACAGTTACCGCGCCTGATACCCAGGCACTCCCAGGATGGCTGGATTCGGTCGATGGGTTCTACGTCGTCTACTCCCCCGCTTTATCCCAGACCAGCAATCCCTCAGTAAGTGATCTGGAAGCCCTGTTCCAATCTGATTTGGAGCAAAACCTCTACCCCCGCCTCAGCACCTTGAATAAGCCAGTGATTCTGGCTCTGAATTATCCCTCAGCCAGCAATGCCTTTGCCGGCTGCACGGATGTTTTAGGAAGTTGTCTGGGGAACTGGGGCAACGATCAGCTAGATTTTGTTCCCCAAACTTCCATTTACAATGCGGCCATTATCGTTGCCGGAAAAGAAACCTGGATCAGTGGATTCATCGCCAGAGGCACGCAACCGATTGCTACAGTGATGGATTCTTCAACGTCGGTACTTTCAAAACCAGCGAACGATGCGTTATGGTTTTGGTATTACTACATCTTAAATAAATCCCCACAATAAGGAGCGTTCACATGCCAATCCTTTACCCGACTAGCGATTTCAAACTTGAACCGCTGGGGTTGAAAGTAGAGGAAAGAAACTTAAGCAGGGCGCAACTCATCGAAAAAGCAATTCTTCATAAAGAAGGTCAACTGACCGAAAATGGTTCGTTATCTGTATCCACAGGAAAATTCACCGGCCGTTCTCCTCAAGATAAGTATATTGTTCAATACGCTCACGATAAAAGCGAATTTCCCATCGATTGGGGAAACATCAATCACCCCATCGCTCCGGAAAAGTCAGAAAAGCTCCTCGGCAAGATGCTTGCCTTTAGCCAGACAAGGGCCATCTATGCTCAGGATCTCTCTGCCGGGCATTCAGAGCGTTATTTTCTCAACCTGCACGTGTATACCGAATTTGCCTGGCAAAGCCTCTTCTCGCGCAACCTCTTTTTGCCGGCAAACTCAAACTCTTCCGCATTAGGTAGCTTCGATCTTCTCTCGCTTCCTACATTCCATGCTGATCCTGCGACGGATGGCGTTTCTTCTAGTACGTTTATCATCCTGGATTTTGAGAAACGTCTAGTCTTGATTGGCGGCACGGCTTATGCCGGCGAGATCAAAAAAGCCATTTTTACGGTGATGAACAAACTTTACCCGGAACAGGGCATTTTACCCATGCACTGTTCCGTCAACGTTGGTACAGATCAGCAATCCGCTCTCTTCTTTGGACTATCCGGTACGGGGAAGACTACCCTCTCTTCAGATGTGGATCGCTATCTCGTGGGAGACGATGAGACCGGATGGAGCAACGAAGGCGTATTCAACATTGAAGGAGGGTGTTACGCCAAGACAAATGGGCTGAATCAAGAGATGGAACCCTTGATTTATAGCGCCAGCACAAGCTTTGCTACCCTGCTGGAAAATGTCGTGGTAAATTCCCAAACCCGGCGGCCTGAGTTCAGCAACACCACCGTCACTGAGAATGCCCGCGCTGCTTACCCCCTGGAATACATTCCCCATGCAATCCTCTCCAAGAAAGCTGTCCATCATCCCAAGAACATCTTTTTTCTTTCTGCGGATGCTTCAGGGGTTCTTCCTCCCATTTCCTGGTTAAAACCCGAACAAATTCTGCGCTATTTTCTGGCCGGGTTTACCTCCAAGATTTCCGGCACCGAAATGGGTCTGAATCATGACCCACAAACCACTTTTTCTGCCTGTTTTGCAGCCCCGTTTCTGCCTTTGCATCCCAGCATTTACGCCAATCTTCTTAAAAAACGCATTGAACAACACCAAACCGATGTCTGGTTGATTAACACTGGCTGGACAGGGGGAAACTATCAGCAAGGGAGCCGTATCAAGCTGGCCTATACTCGTGCCATGATCCGTGCAGCCATTAATGGCCAAATACCTCTGAATTCTCTCAAAGATGAAGGGATCTTTCATCTGTCTGTGCCCACCCAGGTACAAGAAGTTCCAAATCAAATACTCTTCCCGAGCCAGACCTGGAATTCTCGAGAAGAGTATTTGGCGAAAGCTGAACGCTTACTCACCCAGTTCAGCCAAAATGAAAAATGAGCCGGGTTACGGCAAATAGAACATTACTACCGCTGCGATCACCAAAAAAGGAACATACGGGATGGCTTCATAGGCCACGTAACTTTTGGTAACCAGTTTATAAAGGATGTAGAGCAGCGAAAAAACGCCGCCGAGGAGAATCCCTATCACCAACATGCCCACAATGTGTGGCCAGCCCATGATCAGGCCCAAATAACCGCTAACAATTACATCCCCCAGGCCAAGCGCCACTTCATCGATCTTCTGATGCCGCAAATTTTCCAGTACGCGGTTGAAGAGAATTCCACCTAAATAGATCAACAGCATGATCGCGGTGCCGGCAACTCCACCAAAGATCATTTCTGAAGGCGAATGAATGATCAATCCATAAATAATTCCCAAAATAATGCCCAGAATATCCGTTTCCAGCAAAACCGCCTTGTAACGAAAGTCAATCAGCATTACCAGGCCAAAGAAAGCAAACAACGGCAGACTGGCCCAATAGGATAACGGTTTCGCCGGGAAAAGAGCCAACAGAACACTGGCAAGAACTGCCAGCAGAGGCACCAGCCAGTTACCAATGCGCGTCGATTTTCCGCAGTTGGGGCAACGGAAAGAGAATAAAAAATTTCGCGAGGAATATACCTCACCGCATTTCTCGCACTTTGGAATCCATTTCAAGTGCGAGATCTTCTGTGTCAAAGTCTCCCGTGGGAACTCTTGCTTGCACTTTGAACAAGCCGGGCTAAAAAGATATTCCCAGATATCTTTAGACTCACCGCAGTTCTGGCAAGTGGGAATCGATTCACGTAAACCAGGCAAAAATCGGCCAGAAAATTGATCAAAATACCCAGACCCGCTCCAACAATCACTACAATCAATAAGCTCATCGTTTCCTCTTTTCCACTATTGCGGATATTTCCTCACTTGTCAGCCGATAGGCATTGGCACCCGCCAGTTGTGTGGAAAGTGCCCCTGCCACATTGCCCCACATCAAACATTCCTCAACTGTTTTCCCGGAAAACCAAGCTTTCAGGAAACCAGCATTGAAACAATCCCCTGCACCTGTAGTATCTACCACAGTGACCGGATAAGCCGAATCGTGGTAAAACTTCCCCTCGTCACAGCACCAAGCTCCATTTGCACCATCTTTGACGATCACCGTCTGGCAGTATTCTCCAAGCTGCATCACCGTTTTCTCGATATCCTCGTTGCGAGTCAAAGTGGTTGCCTCTCTGCGATTGGGAGCAAAGAAACGAACTGCCCGCAGCGCCGACTTCACGTGCGGAGTACTCAAGCTGATGTCGGCAGAACAATTTCCATCCATAAAAAGCTGCATTTTTTTACTCTTGGCGAGCAATGACCCTGCTGTTAATGCAGCCCCGTAAATGAACGATGGGACAATAACCAGTTTCGCCTGCGCTTTGGTCATACCTTGAATGGCCGTTTTGACCATATCTCCCTGATCATAATAAGCAACGAAAGCGCGATCATCAGCGTAAGAAAGCGATACAGTGATCTTCCGCATCCACTTGTCATGGAACACAAAGAGATCTTCTGGAAAGTCCTCCGCACGCAAACGCTGCAGGATGAACTTACTAAAATCATCGGTGCCAAATTCGACCGCCCAGGCAGTTTTCACCCCCAGACGGTGCAAAGCCAGCGAAGTGTTACAGGCCCCACCCGGCTCCATGGCCAGTGCCTTCGATTCGATTTCCGCGCCCTTGATTGGCATAGAATCCAGACCGGTGAAGATCAAATCGAGGCAGTAATCTCCCAGAACGATGGCATCGAAATCCATACTATTTCACACCAGCCAAAAATTCTTCTCCGAATTCTTTCTTGAAATTTGTTACCAGCGTCGCTGCCAGTTTTTCATCCGCCACCAATGGATGGATGGTCAGCGCTTGAATTGCCTTTTCTGTTGACCCCTCCACCGCAGCAGCAATGGTAAGCTGCTCATAGGCTTTGACCCGCGCCAACAAGCCCAGACAATCCAGCGGAATATCCCCAATAGCCACAGGTTGAACCATATCTTTTCCAACCACACACGGAACTTCTACCACACAATCGTCGGGCAAACCGTGTATGGCTCCCTGGTTTAAGGTGTTTACAATATGGATCTGCTTTTCTCCCTTTTCAATGGAACGGATCAAACGCAGTGCCACGTCAGCATAGCCGCCCTGAAGTTCCAGGGTGATCGGCTCATTAGCATCCACCATAGACTTTCCGGTCTCATTTTGCATATAATGCAAACGGCGCTGTTCCAGGTAACTGGTATAACGTTCTTTGATTGCTTCGGGTTCAGAAAGCTCAGCTAAATCGGCATAAAAGCGAGTATTGGCTGCCAGTATCTCTTCCCCTCGAGTTTGTTCATTGCGCAAGATATTGTTGACCGCGCTTTTAGAATAGTAATAGTAATACAGATACTCATTGGGGATCATCTGTAAAGATTTCAACAATGAAGTCGTAAATGGCAGCAAATCTTTGATGGGCAAATGATCTATGCTGGCCATGAGTTCAGGCAATAGATCTTTTCCATGAACTTTAATTGCCCGTGTCCAACCCAAATGATTCAGGCCAAAGTATTCGGTGTAAACCTCGTTCTCGGGTAAATTCAAGAACTTGGCGATCACGCGCTGTACCTCGGTGGGAGCGTCACAAATCCCCACGGTTTTCGTCCACCCTCCCGCCCGGATTGCTGCTTCTGCCATCATGCCGCTGGGGTTGGCAAAATTGATCAGCCAGGCGTTGGGGCAAACATCCTTCATCAACTCAATGTAACCCAGCAAAACCGGGATAGAACGAATCCCCATCGCAAAACCACCCGCACCAGTAGTTTCCTGCCCCAAAACTCCTTGGGCTAAAGGAACCCGCTCATCAATGATGCGTGATTCAATTCCCCCCGCCCGAAAAGTTGTGATGACATAGTCGGCTCCCTCAAGAGCCTGCACCGGGTTATCGGTAATTACACGTTTGACCGAAGAATGGGTTTCATCGATGATCGAGCGGGTAACCTTTTCAATCTGCTGTAAATGATTGACGTCGATATCCATCAAAGCTAACTCGGTCAGGTTAATCGAATCTGCCTTGCGCAAACATTCCTTAACGATCAAAGGAGTTCTTACCCCACCCGCACCAATGATTGCCAGTTTCATAATTAACACCTTTCAAAAGTGATTTTGATGTTTTCGGTACGAGTATAATTCTAATCAAATACTGGAGTAATGTCATCTATGGAGCGCACTTCTTTACAACAATTTATTGACCGGCTGGAAAACACTCCAGATCTCAGTTTGAATATTCCGTTTCTGCAAGCTTACCCGGAACAGCCCGCGGTATTTTCTCCTTTTCCCGGTTCTGTCGAACCGAGTCTAATCGACATTTTGACCGAATCCGGCATTCAAAAACTTTACAGCCACCAATATCAGGCCATTGAGCAGATCAACGTCGGGAAAAACGTAGTCATCAGCACCGGCACTTCCAGCGGCAAAAGTCTTTGCTACCAGATTCCAATTCTTTCCGATCAGATTAAAACAGGGGCTTCCACAGCCCTGCTTCTCTTCCCCACTAAAGCACTGGCCAATGATCAGCTCGCCGCTTTGCAGCATTTCACGCATCTAATCGCCGAACAAAAGCTGGCCAGATCCGTTCTCCCCGCTACGTATGACGGAGATACTCAAATTTCCCTACGGCCAACTATTCGCGAAAGCGTCAGCATCCTGCTCACCAACCCGGATATGCTGCATCTGGGCATTCTGCCACACCACACTTCGTGGCAGAAGTTCTTCAGTCAGCTTAAATACGTTGTCGTCGATGAAATCCACATCTACCGTGGAGTATTTGGCTCGCACGTAGCCAATGTTTTGCGCCGTCTATCCCGTATCGCCAATTTCTATGGCAGTAAGCCTCAATTCATCCTGACCTCAGCCACGGTGGCAAACGCCCAAACTCATGCCGAAAAATTGATTGATGCGCCCGTCGAGTTAATCAATGAAGATGGCTCCCCTCACGGCAAAAAATTATTTGCCCTGTATAATCCCCCTATTGTCAACCAGGAACTGGGGGTACGTCAGGGGTTGATCACCACCGCCGTGCAATTCTCAGAATTGACCCTGCAAATCAATCTGCAGTCTCTGCTCTTTGCCAGAAGCCGCCGGTCAGTGGAATTGATCATCCACGAATTGAAAAACCTCCACCCCAACTGGGCGCGATACTTTCGCAGTTATCGCTCCGGCTACTTGAAAAGTGACCGTCGTGAAATCGAACAGGGATTAAAGGATGGCAGTATCCGTTTGACCGCGGCGACCAACGCGCTGGAACTGGGAGTCGATATCGGCGGGGTCGATCTGGTACTGATGGCAGGCTACCCAGGCACGGTCGCTTCTACCCGACAGCAATCTGGCCGGGCCGGGCGAAAGCACCTCCCCTCAGCGGCGGTCTTGATCGCCTCAATGAATCCGCTGGATCAATTTCTCTGCCGTCACCCTGAATACATCATGGAAAAAGACCCTGAAGCAGTGTTGATTGATCCGGATAATCCGTTGATCTTGCTGCAACAATTACAATGTGCCTCATTTGAATTGCCCTTTCGGCAAGAGGATGGCTTTGGCTCCATTGATGCTGATACTTTGCATACCTTCTTCCAGGTTTTGATCGCGCAAGGAGTGCTGGTTGCCAACGCTGATCGCTATCTCTGGATGTCACAAGATTACCCGGCCAATTCATTCTCGTTACGCAGCACAGCCGCCCGCTCTATTTCGCTACAACTGGAGGAAGACAATGACTCGCGCACTCTGGGTGAACTGGATTACGCCAGCAGCCTCTGGATGACCCATCCCGGCGCTATTTATCTGCATGAAGGGGATCCATATTTCGTCAAAGAGTTGGACCTTGAGAAAAATGTTGCTCTTCTTGAAGCCAGCAATCTCTCCTATTTTACAGAACCCATCAAAAGTCAAAAGGTCGCCATTATTCAGGATTTCAACCATGACGAAAAGCCAGCTTATGATCTCCATTTCAGCGAAGTAGAGGTAACCACCCAAATTACCGGTTACAAGAAAATCGATTGGAATACTCGAGAAATTTTAGCTATCGAACCACTTGAAATGCCAGAAACCGTCTTGCGCACTTATGGCTTCTGGATGGCAATTCAACCAGCCACAGTAGAAAAAATGCGTCAGGAAAAGATGTGGCTCAGTGACCCCAATGATTACGGCGCCAACTGGGAGCAGCAAAGACGCCTTGCCCGCGAACGGGATCATTTCTGCTGTTCGCTATGTGGGGCACCCGAAGGTGAGAAACCCCTTCATGTCCACCACAAGATTCCTTTCAAACTTTTTACAGATCCTGGAGTTGCCAATCAACTTTCTAACCTGGTAACGCTATGCTCGAACTGTCATCGTCTGGTCGAAATGAATGTCAAAATCCGCAGTGCCATTTCTGGGCTAAATTACTCCCTTTCTCACCTGGCCCCCCTGCAGGTGATGTGCGATGAAAATGATCTGGGTTCGTATGCAGATCCGGCGGCAGATTTTGCGGATCAACGGCCTGTCATTATGCTCTACGATGCCATCCCCGCCGGCATGGGGCTGGCGCAAACTCTGTACACCCATCATCAAACCCTTTTGAATAATGCGGCCGATCTGATTGATCACTGCGCCTGCGATGACGGATGCCCCTCGTGTGTTGGCCCCATCAGTGAAACTGGCCTCGGCGGGAAAAAAGAAACGCGTTACCTGCTTACTTTGCTCTCTGGAGACAGCCTGAATGCCTGACTCTCTTGCAGATCGTTTAAAAGCGCTGGGGCTTGTCACTGCCGCTTCTCTTGAAAAAAAGCCTCTGCCGCCACAGGCTGTCGATTTTGCGCAGCAAGTGAACGCGCAGGAAGTTCGCAATAGTCTGGGCACGGCTTATCTTGTCGAGACTTCCTATCCGCGTAATTACCAGCACGGGGTCATTAATTTCACACAGGTAAGCCAGTTTTCTTCCCTTTCTCGCGCCGCCAAAGTTCAGGGAGAAATTGATCCAGACATCTCACGATTGCTCTTTCTGGATACAGAAACGACTGGGCTATCGGGCGGAACAGGTACCTTTGCCTTTTTGGTCGGATTGGGGTATTTCACAGCCGAAGGATTCACTTTAAAACAATATCCTCTGAAACAGCCCGCGGATGAGGCTGCCATGCTGCTCGAGATTCTCAATCTCAGCGAACATTATTCAGGGATCGTTACCTACAACGGCAAGGGGTTCGATGTTCCTCTATTGCGCTCACGCCTGATTCTGAATCGTCTGCCCAATCCTTTTGAAACAATGGCGCATTTTGACCTGCTGTATCTTTCTCGGCGCATCTGGAAGAATCGTCTTCCCAGTCGAACCCTGCAAGACCTGGAACACGAAATTCTACAAATTCCCCGCACCGAAGAAGAGGTACCTGGATGGATGATCCCACAAATTTATTTCGATTACCTGCGCAGCGGAGATGCCCATCCACTTAATGGAGTGATCTATCACAACGGAATGGATATTCTTTCTCTGGCAGCGCTCTTCTTATATCTTTCGCATTCGCTCGAAAATATTGAAGAGATGGATCGTTTCAATATCATTGATTATTTTTCTCTTGGACAGATTTATTTCGATCTTGGACTTACGGAAATCGCTGAAAAGATTTTTCTGCATTGTGAGACCAATGACGCTTTGCCTGATCCCCTGAAATTGCTTTCTTACCAAAAACTTGCTTCGCTTTATAAAAGCCAACGCAATTATGAAAACGCCCTGCTTTACTGGCAAAAAGCCTTCCACTTTGAAGACATTTCTTCGATGATCGAGATGGCAAAGTATTACGAACACGTTTCTATCGAATATCGTTCTGCTTTGTATTGGACAGATACAGCGATCACCTTTTTATCAAAAAGAGGGTATCATAATTATCAGAACAAGAAACTTGGCAAAGAATTATTGAAACGAAAAGAACGTTTACTTGTAAAAATCGAAAGGAAGGACAGGAATGTTTGAGCGAAAACTGGGTGATAACGTCGTTTACGTTGCCAACGGAATGTTAGAAGCGGAATCTGTCAAAATTCTGCTCGAATCTTTTCAAATCCCCGCCTACGTTAACCAGGAATCAGCCGGTTTAACTTATGGGTTGACCGTTGGTCCTTTGGGAGAAGTGGATGTTCTGGTTCCCCCTGAATATCTTGAACAAGCCAAAGGGGTGATCTCGGATATGAAAAATGGTTTGCTGGAACAGCCGGGCGGTTCTGCGGATGAAACAGAAGATCCGGATGAGAATTAGCCCTTTGACGAGCGCAAACGCTGATAGTCTTCTGGTGTATCCAGGTCAGATAATACGTCTGAATCTTTGACCAGATAGTATTCCAAATCATGTTCATGCCGCTGGATAAAGCTACGCAAGGTTTCCGGCGGCATAATGTTTTAAGCTCATCCAGATACTGGCTGGCTACCAGCCAGGGATGCCCCCGGTGCATGTTCTGACTGGGAATCACGATCTTTTCAGGAAAAGATTGTGACAGATGCAGCATTTGCTTGAGATCATCCGCCGAGATCAAAGGTTGGTCCCCCAGCGCGATAAAACCGGGCCAACCTGATTCTCTGGTAAAGCATCGATCCCTATTTTCAGCGAGTCGATCATTTCGCCGTTTCCATAATCAGGGTTATAAACGAGTTCTACCGGGTAGCTGGCTAACTCGTGCTCTACCTCAGCCCGATATCCCCCAGTTACCACTACGATTCTCTTCACACCGGCCTTCAAGAAAGAGCGAGTGATCTTCCCAATCACCGTCGAGTTTCCCCACGGCATGACCAGCTTCGCTTGCTTCATGCGGCTGGATTGCCCCGCTGCCAGAAGGATACAGGCACTCTCACTTCTCATGGCATTTTACTTTCCTCATTTCGAAAAATGGGCAGTATTTTCTAAATAGCTGCCCATTCAACCATCCATCACCAGAAGCGATCACTCGCCCTTATGATCAATTGCGCGGCTGACCCGTTCTGCGGTCAAGGGGAATTCATTGAACCAGACGCCAACTGCATCATGTACAGAATCAGTGACAGCTCCGGCAAAAGGAAGGTAAGGCATTTCTCCCATTCCCCGCGCCCCCCACGGCCCAATCGGATCAGCGTATTCCAAAATCACTGAATCCACTTTTTCGGGCACATCCAGTACCGTTGGGATCAAGTAAGTCGAAAGACGGCTGGTCAGCGTATGCCCATTGACCTGAATGAAATTTTCCATCAAGGTATAACCAGTGGCTTGAACCACAGCCCCTTCCACCTGGCCTTCTACTTGCTGACGATTAATGGCCTTCCCCACGTCGTCCACAGTGATCACGTGCTTCAGGGTGATTTCCCCCAGTCTCAGTATCTACCTCAGTTTCAACCGCCTGAGCGACATATCCATAAGCGAAATTCGGTTCGCTTTTGCCAGTCTGGGGGTCATAAGGCGTAGTTTTGGGCGGGCGGTACTGAAAAGTGCTGATTGCCGGCCTTTCTTCGGCTTCCCATTTTTTTAATGCTTCAGCGGCAGCCCCTTTGATGGCATTGCCTGCCATAAAGGTCATGCGCGAAGCGCTGACGCTGCCCGAATTCAGGGTCTCCGCTGTATCCGAGGCAATCAGTTGAATCTTCTCGATCGGAACGTTTAGTGCCTTGGCAGCCATGATCACAAAGGCAGTATGGGCCCCCTGCCCAACTTCAGCTCCTGCATGGCGCAGAACCACTTTTTCAATCTCTGAGCCGCCATAAAGTTCCACAATTGCCCAGCAGCTCTCCGGCGCGCCAAAAGAAAAGCCAATATTCTTGTATCCGCAGGCAAAACCCAGACCTTTGTGAACTACCGGATCTGAACCCGGCAGGGTTTGGGGTTTTTGCCAGCCTCCCTGTGGATCATGAGTCCAGCCGGCTTCCAAGGCGCATTTTTTCGACCACCTGCTTGATGGTTACGCCCTTGGGCAAAGGAGTTCCCACGGAGAGCAGATCCCCTTCGCCGAGCAAATTTCGAACACGAATCTCCACTGGATCCATATGCAAGGCTTCGGCCAGCTTGTTCATCTGACATTCTGCTGAAAAAGCGGCCTGCGGCCCGCCAAAACCTCGAAAAGCTCCATTGGGAATGTTATTGGTAAAGATAGCCCGCGAATCCACTCGAACATTGGGAATCACGTAAGGTCCGGTGCAAAGAAGGGTGGCATTCCCCAATACTTTCGGAGAAGTATAGGTGTAAGCGCCCCCATCTGCGTAGAGATCAACTTCCGCGGCAACAATCTTGCCCTCTTTGGTCGCTCCCCAACGGGAGTGAATGTGATAAGGATGGCGTTTATGATGGCCAATCATGGACTCTTCTCGCGTCCAGATAATCTTGACTGGACGGTTGATTCCGCGTTCTTTTAAACGGTATATTGCCAGCGCCAAAATGATCTGCACGGACATGTCTTCGCGGCCGCCAAAAGCTCCGCCAATGGCGGGATAAATCACTCGCACCTGCTCTTTTTCAAGATTCAGAGCGTGGGCAATTTGCTCCTGATCTTCATGCACCCATTGGCCGCCCACCACCACGGTAATCCGTCCCTGCTCATCATAATAAGCAATCCCAGCTTCTGGCTGCAAGTAGGCATGCTCCTGAACCGGGGTGTAGTAATCGTCCTCAACGATGACATCCGCCTGCTTGAAACCATCGTCGATACTCCCTTTCCGAATCCGAAAATGGGTAAATTCGTTGGATTCGCGATCTGGGTGGATCAGAATGGTTTTCTGGTTTGAGCGCTTCGTGCACATCAGTTACGATGGGCAGATCCTCATATTCTACACGGATTAGCTTGCGTGCCTGTTCCGCACTTTCTTCCGATTCCGCCACTACTAAGGCCAAGTGATCGGCTTCAAACCGAACGTGGTCGGCAAAAGGCTTATTCGATCCCGGCCCACACAAACAGGCTGGTCAAAAACGCCCAGACCATATTCGTTATTGGGGACGTCTCTGGCAGTCAAGATTGTAACCACGCCAGAGACAACCAAAGCCTCAGTTACATCAATTTTTTTGATAACTGCGTGAGCTTTCCCCGCAAACAAAACCTTCATATAGAGTTGCCCTGGCAAATTGAAATCACCCGGGTACTGAGCTTTTCCGCTTACTTTGGCCTGCGCATCGATTCGTACATAAGAGTCGCTTGTTTCAGCCATCGATTTTCTCCTGCGAAATTATTTTCGCTGTACTTTATCGAGGGGAACATCGTAAGGTCCATAACGGCTTGGACCCCAAAAACGATTCACAACAAAAGTGATTACCGTTAACAATAAATACAGCACAAAAACAAAGATCGCCGTGTAAAAGATTTTGACAATCAACATGGGATCCGGCAGATTCTGAACCACCAATTCCGTAGGAATCACCACCCAGGGAATCGAGGCACGGTTATTGATCAAATAATCGGCCGTCACATAAGAAATCACTGGAATTACCACCAGAAGAACGCAGCCAATTCCTCTCCATATTGGATGAACTGGTTTTTTAGCGGGGTTTTCCTTCCGCTGTGGTTGATACATTGAATACTTCGACATGCTTCCCCTAGCTTTCTTCGCTCACCGATTCAATCGCCTTCACAATCTTGTAATAGCCAGTACACCGGCACAGATTTCCGGTGATGGCTAACTTAATTTCATCCACGTCTGGATTCTTCTTCTCTTCAAAAAGTTTAACCGCCGACATGATAAAACCAGGAGTGCAATAGCCACATTGTACTGCCCCCTCGCGAATAAACGCATTCTGCACCGGATGCAAGTTCTCCCCATCAGAAACGCCTTCAATGGTCGTAATGGTTTGCACCTTCAGCACGTGCCGCCGGCACAAGGCAACTCATTACCGCAACCCCATCCAGATAAGCCGTACAGGCCCCGCATTCTCCTTCGCCACAACCTTCCTTTGAGCCAGTCATGCCCAATTCTTCACGCAGCATGTGCAGCAAAGGCTTATTGGGGGATGTGACCACTTCAACCTTCTTTCCATTCACAGTGGTATGGATCGTGGTCTGGCGGTCGATCACGGTTTTCTGGTAGCCCTTCTCAGTGTGATTGGGCTTGCTGGTCCCCCAGAGCAATACCGGGGCAACCGGTACTTCATCTGGCTTCTGATTCAATAAATCCAGCAATCCGCGCTTGACCAAAATGCAACTGATCTTCACGCGATAATCAGCCGAGCTGCGAATATCCGAGATCGGTGAAACGTCCTCTGCTACCAGGTCAGAAGCCTGCTTTACTATTTCAGCCGTTAACTGCTTGCCTGTTAAAAACGTTTCTGCCTGCTTGGCGTGGATGATCACTGGAGCTACTGCGCCTAACGTGATCTGTGCCTCTATTACCTTTTGATCGGCAAGAGTTAAGATCACAGAAGCATTCACCAACGAAATAGCCTGCGCCTTACGCAAGGCATACTTCTTATAGACACTGACCTGATTGGACGCCAATGGTTTGAAAACAATTTCAGTACAGATCTCATCCGCGGCAATTACGGTCTTGCGCACTCCTTTATAGAAGTCCTTCAGCGCCACCTGGCGCGTTCCACGCGCCGAGGCCAAAGTCAATGAAGCATCCAGAGCCATTAATGGCGAAATGGTATCATTAGCCGGCGAACCAGTAATTATATTTCCCACCACGGTACCCCGATTGCGAATTTGCGGCGAGCCTACGCCAAAACATGCTTCCACCAATAAAGGTGCCTGTGCGTGAAGCAAAGAGGAACCCACAACATGGTTATGGGTCACCATTGCTCCCAAATGGATCATGCCCTGCGAATCTGTCGTAATTTGATCTAGACCAGAGACCCGCGAAACATCAACCAATACATCACGATCAGAATGAGCCCCCTTCTCCAATTCCAGAACCAGGTCTGTTCCCCCGGCAATGATCTTGGCTCGGCCTTGATATTCGGCCAAAGCTGAGAGTACTTCTTCGAGTGTAGCGCAATTGATATAAGTATTGATCATCGATATCCTCATCGTTCCGACATGCTTTTTCCGCTTGTCTGGTTAGCGCTCATCATAATTTCAGCCAGAATCGAAACAGCAATTTCTTCCGGCGTTTCTGCATGTAATTCTATACCAATCGGGGAGTGAACTCCAGCCAATTTTTCGCTGTACTCGCCCTGTTTAAGGATTCCTTTTTTGGTGTTCTCCCAGCGACGCCGTGACCCAATCACCCCGATAAAACCGGCTTGTGAATCAAGTATCGCGGGTAACCCCTGAATGTCGATTTCTGAGCCCCGAGTTGCGATCACTACAAAAGTATGCGGCGTGAACTCCATCCGTCTGGGCAATTCTACCATTGGGCAAATAATGATTTCATCCGCGCCCGGCATCGTCTCTGGAGTACAAAATTCCGCGCGGTCATCACTGACAACCACGCGATAACCCAACCACCTGGCCAGAAAAACTACCTGCCGACCTACATGGCCAGCTCCTACTACCACAATGGTGAGCTTCGGCATAATTGGTTCCACAAATACCTCCACCTGACCGCCGCAAATTCCGGGGTCGCCAGCAGATGGGTCCACCAGTTTATATTGCAAAATCGTGCTTTTTCGCGAAATTAAAGCCCGCTTCGCTTCATCAATTACCCGGCTTTCAATTTCTCCCCCACCAACAGTGCCTTCGATATGCCCGTCTGCATAGACCAGCATCTTGCTCCCTACATGGCGCGGAGTCGACCCTTTCGCTTCGATGATCGTACATAAGACAAACGGAATCCCCTTCATTTCGTTTTCAGCGATCGAGCGAAAGAGCGACATTTAAGCCTCCAACAAGCCCAGTACCACCGGCAACAGTTGCTTCTTGCGGGAGACCACTCCTTCTGCCAGACGCGTTCCATCTGGCAAAGGCTGATAGGGCAACTCATCCAATACAGAAGGCGGATTCGAAAGCAGCAGTCGACTGGAACCGCGCACCACGTCCGTGACCAGCAGCATCGCAAAATCGACGCTGGTCGTCTTGCGTAAGTCATCCAGAGCTTGATTCAAAGGGACCACATGAGCTGCGACTTCATTGAGAGAGCTAACTTCTACCTGTGCAATCGCAAAGCGTTGTTCGCCGGCAGAATACACCTTCATGTCACTGTTGACCACTTCCTGCGGGGAACGAGTAGCCAGACCAGCGCTGGCAGAAAGCACCTGGGTGCCAAAAGACTCACGAGTCTCATGCTCAATAGCACTGCCGCGGACAAAAGTCCAGCGTGAAAGTCGTTCGGCCGCCACTTGATCACGCTCAGTTGTCGTGGGAGAAGTAAGATTCAACGTATCGCTCAACAAGCCAGCCAGCATTACCCCAGCAATTTGCCAGGGGAGCGCTCAACCCGGCTTCTTCGATCTTTTCTGAGACCAAAGTGCTGGTGCTGCCTACAATATCCACCGACATTTTAATCGGGATGTGCGTCGATGGGTTTCCCAAACGATGGTGGTCCAGAATCTCCAGCAATTCCGCTTCTTCTGAAGAACCCAGCGATTGCTGCCGCTCATTGTGGTCAACCATTATGATCTTCAACCGTGGAGGATTCAATAAATCACGCTGACGGCAAATGCCTAAATAGCGCCCGGCCTCATCCACCACCCAGAATTCATCCCCTTCTTCACGCAGCAGGCGCTGCAATACATCTTTGATCTTGGTGCTGGCTTGAAATTTGAGTACTCTGGTATTAGCGGCCTGATTGCAGGGAAGATTGAGAATCTCAGTGATCGTCAGATTCTTGCGGTTAGGCTTGACCCCTACCTGATGGCTGAGAAAATCGAACAAACTGCGCCCGGTGATCAGACCATAGGGAGTGCCGTCCTCGTTAATCACTGGAGCGATCCCGTTGGTACGGCTGGCAATTACCCAGGCGTCAGTCAGAGGTTGATCAGGGGTGGTCGTATCCAATCTACGCATTACCGATTCAAAACGAGGAGAAGCATCGGTAATCAGCACAGGAGGGTCGGTCCCTAAAGTTTTGAGTACCCAGATTGATTGAGCATTCAGGGCCCCAGCGCGTGCAGCAATTACCTCCAAACCATCCCGCTCGCGCAGCAACCAGGCATAAGAAATTGCTGCCGCGATTGAATCGGTATCGGGGTTAACATGGCCAATTACGTAGATGGGTGATTCCATAAAGTATTCTCTCTCATTTAGTGTGTAAAGCGTTCAAAATTCTCTCGGGGGTTGCCGGGTTTTGGTGTAGATCTGCCCCACAGGCATCCAGAATTGCGTTGCCAACAGCGGGGGCCACCCCATCCATGGGAATTTCTGCGACTGCCTTGGCCCCAAATGGATGAGTCGGCTCAAAGGTCTCCACAAAAATCGTCTTCAACTCCGGCATTTCATCCGATCGGAAGATATGATAATCAACAAAGTCCTTTTCGCGGGCCCTGCCTTTTTCATCGTAAAGCATTTCCTCGCAAACTGCATACCCGAGTGCCTGGATCATTCCGCCTTCGATCTGGCCAGATGCAGTGATCGGATTCACTATTTTACCAGCATCCACCGCCATTACCAATTTATCGACGGTCAATGCCCCCGTTTCGATATCCACTGTGACTTCGGCAAATTGGGCAGCGAACGGCGGCGGCGATGAAGGAGCCACATAGGAAGCCGTTGCCATGATCTGTTCTTGCTCATTGTGATGCAACGAATCCAGGGCCACTTCAGCCAGAGTAACTGAACGGCCATCCGCACAGATCGCCTTGCGGTCAGCCAAATGGATCTCCTCAGCGGCAACCGGGTGATCCTGCGTACTCAGCATCATGGCAGCACGTTTCTTAATTTGTTCTGCAACCTCGCGCGCCGTTTTGGCCACTGCCGTCCCCGAAATGTATGTCGTACTGGAGGCATACGCCCCTTTATCGAAAGGAGTAAAGTCGGTATCCGAAGAATAGACGATCACGTCCTCCACCGGAACACCCAAAGTCTCCCCAACCATCTGTGCCAGAATCGTATCCGAGCCAGTACCCAGATCAGTGGCCCCGATCAGCAAATTGAAGGAGCCGTCATCATTGATCTTCAGCGAAGCCCCACCCATATCCAGATAAGGAATGGCCGTTCCCTGCATCACCAGGGCTACACCAATCCCTTTGCGCAAATAAGGCTTGCCAGGGACTTCATGCCACTGAGGGTTCTGATATTTCTTCTGCCAATCGATGGCTTTGCTGCCCAACACAGCACATTTTTCCAACCCCACCGTGTGGACGATTTCTGGACGCGGTTCACGGCCTTCACTCCAGGATGTGCTGAACGGCTGCAGTTCTTCAGAACGCAGTGCATTCTTTAACCGGAATTCCAATGCATCCATTCCCAGAATACGAGCAATCTTTTCCATGTGGCGTTCCACGGCCCAGTATCCCTGTGGCACTCCATAGCCACGAAAAGCTCCCGCCGGAGGAGTGTTGGTATAGACGATGTCCGCATAAAAGCGAATATTGGGCTTCTTGCGGAATTCACCATCCCCAACGTATAGTGCCATTGCTTTTTGGCCAGTATTTCCGGTCACCGTCAATGCATGACAGCCGTAAGCCCCGGTGTCTGAAAGCGCGTACATTTCATTGGCTGTGATCGTCCCATCGTTTTTGACACCCGTCTTCATGTGAATCTTCATCGGATGGCGCGAACGTGCCGCAATAAATTCTTCCTCGCGGGTATATTCCACCTTTACCGGCCGGCCGGTAGCAATCGTTAAGTGGGCTGCCACATCCTCGATCAAGACTTCCTGCTTGCCCCCAAAGCCACCGCCAACGCGAGGCTTGATTACACGGATGCGTTTCACTGGCAGATTGAGGACTGGCGCCAGCATACGGCGCACGTGGAAAGGCACCTGCGTGCTGGTGCGGATCACCAACCGATCATCGGCATCCCAATAAGTGATCGAGACATGGGGTTCGATATGCGCTTGCTGCACCTTGGGAACTTCGTAGTCACCTTCAATGATCTGATCTGCCTGAGCAAAACCTTCTTCGACATTGCCGACATCGATCCGAATTTTGGCGGCCAGATTCCGCGCCGGGTCAGAATCAGCAAAATTGACGTATTCCGGCTCGTCGTGCAGGCGAGGAGCATCGGCAGCCATCGCCTGAGATGAATCCAGCAATACGGGTAACTCCTCATATTCGACTTCGATCAAACGCAAAGCCTGATTGGCAATCTGTTCATTTTCAGCAGCGACAAAAGCCACCCGATCGCCCACAAAACGCACCTTATTATCCAGACTGAACATATCCAATGGCCCGGGGATCGGGTCAGATTGCCCGGCGGTAGAATAAGCTACCCGCGGGAGATCCTGCCAGGTAAGCACAGCGTGGACTCCCTTTAATGCCTTTGCCTTACGGGTATCGATTTTCTTAATACGCGCGTGGGCCACCGGGCTGTGCAGGACTTTTCCAATCAGCATACCGCGCAGATCGATATCATCAGTAAAAGCCGGCTTTCCCTGAACCAGCTTCATTCCATCTACTTTTTTATCCGGCTTCCCAACATGAGCATATTCAGGAGCCGGGGTTTCGGTAGACATCTCTGGAAGTACCGCATTGATCAATTCCGCTTCCAGGTCAGCATTCTTGAGAGAGCCTTCCCTTACCCGTTGAGCAAACTGGATCGCCTTTACCGGCTTTTCATAGCCAGTACAGCGGCAGAGAATGCCCGAAAAAGCATCCCGTATATCCGCTTCGTCAGGGGTATTATTTTCTTTAAAGAGCGACTCAGAGGCCAAAACCATTGCGGGCGTACAATAACCGCACTGGATAGCTCCCGAATCAATCATGGCGTTTGAATCAAACTCAGGCCAGCCGTTTTCTTCCAACCCTGATCTGGATTTTCTCCAATGCTCTCTATGGTTTGAAGCAGATGGCCTTCTGCCTGTGCCGCCAGTAAAGAACATGAATTTACCGGCTTTCCATCAAGCAAAACAGTACAGGCACCGCACTCCCCTTTCTGACAACCGCCAAATTTGGTACCAAAGAAACCTTCAGCACGCAAAAAAGCGAGTAAAGTCATCCCCGGGTCGATCTCTTTACTGATCTTCTTGTGGTTAACCTCGAGAGTGATTTTCATCTAATGCTCCTCGCCTGCAAACTCAGCTACCAGACGCGCAGCCAGTTTTGCGGCCGCCTGACAGCGGTACGCTGCATGAGCCCATTCATCTTCCGCATAGGCAAAAGCCTGATCCACGGCCTTCGCCGCATCATCTCCCATTTTGCCGTCCAATGCCAACACAGGTACTGCGCCAAAGCCGCCTACCGCCACGCGCAAGCGTTGATTGGACCACTTTGCCGCTGCCACAGCGACAACCGGAACGTCCTTGGGCGTTCTGGCCACCGCCGCGAAGCGATAACTCACCTTTGGAAGGTTAACCTGTGTAATCAGTCTGGCCTGTCGCCATTCATTTCTTTGCGGAAGCCAGTTGCCCAGAGAAATTTCCATGTCTCCCGGCTGCCAGATCAATGAAGCATCCAACCCCAGTAAAAGAGTCAATAACGGAGAGCGTCCATTGGCCGAAGCAACCAACCCGGCCAGGGTACCTACATTGCGCAAGTTCTTCCCAGCTTGATATCTGATTACTTCGGATAACTGAGTATCGGCAAAAAAATGATCCAGTTGGGCCAAAGTAGCAGTCGCACCAATCTCGAACTTCTCCCCCGCATCCGTGATCGTATTCAAAGCAAGGTGCTGCAAATCAATCACAGCCACATCCTCTTGCCAAGATTTACTCAGAATACTTCCACCACCCATCGGCACAGAAGGTGGTTCCTGGCGCGCCAGAAGCGCCAGAGCTTCTTGCAGAGATTTGGGACGCTGATACTCAATGATCATGGTTGCCCTCCATCTTCACTCTTTTAGTCAAAATCGACCCATTGATCCTCGGCAGGGTCAATGGATTCAGTCAACTCTTTTCCTGGTTGTACAAGAGTCACTTCAGCTTCGGCCAGCACCTCTCCAGCTTCATTCTTCAAGCAGCTAGTTGTCAAAAAGATTCTGCCAGCTTGCTTTTCCTGTTTGCCTTCGATCAAGACCTTTTCACCGATGCGGACTGGCTGGCGAAAATGAACAACCAGCTTTCCGGTCACCAAAACAAATTCTGGACGTTTCCCGCGCATGGTGGCACGCCCTGCTGCTTCATCGAGGACAGAACTGATCACCCCACCATGAACGATACCCGGGTAACCTTCGAATTCCTTCGGAAAAACATGTTCGGCGTACGCCCGACCCTCTCCGTCACTGATGAAATCGATGTGCAAACCGTGTGGGTTTTCTATACCACAGACAAAGCAATGATGTGTGCTGGATTGTTTGATCATTTCCTTCTTCTTTTATTTTTGAGCAAAAGTATCAATTAACAATTTAACATCCCCGCCCACAGGGTACAAAATGGGGCAGGTACAGCCATTTTCACAATACTGGGCCACTTTTCGACGTGCCTCTTCTGGCGTACCTGAAGCAGTGATCCGTTCGATCAGATCCACTGGCACCAGATGCTTGGCCTGGGCAATCTGTTCGTGAGTAGCCGGCCAGCCCAGAATCGACTGAATTTGCTGGACAACCTCAGTCGAAACGCCTGAGGCTTTGGCAATGTGCGGCTGCTGAGCCAGATACTGGCAAAGCAGTTCCCGGGTCGTATCAATCGCCTTATCGTGGTCCAGATCGACTGAGCACACAATCAACTGCGGACGATCAATGGCGTCGAAATCACGGCCAGCCTTTTTGGCACCCTCTTTCAGCAGATCAAGGGCTTTGAAATTGTATTCCGGGGGAACGCAATAGTTCATCACTACGCCATCGGCAATCTCACCGGTCATTTCCATCATCTGGTCACCAGTTGCACCAATGTAGATCGGCACATTACGCGGTTCTCTACGGCCATGAACTACATCCAATTCAATACCGTTGACATGAACAAATTCACCATCAAAAGTAACCCGTTGCATATTCAATAACCGCTTTAAAACCGTGACTGTCTCTTTCATGGCCGTCAAAGGTTTCTTGCGATCAATACCCACATTTTTTGCCAGTGGATCCCACCAGGCACCGATACCGCAAATGATGCGGTCTTGCGCCAGGTCATCCAAAGTCAAGAAGGTTGAGGCCAGCAGACCGATATTGCGCGTCCAGTTGTTGATTACCCCCGACCCGACTTTCAATTTTTCTGTGACTGCAGCATAGGCAGCCATGGGGACAATGGCGTCACGTACCAGCCGGGATTCTGCCTGCCACACCGCTTCAAAACCGCGCTCTTCGGCATAGCGGACATATTCGAGCCCTTTGCGTAAATCATGCGCATCTTGCAGGTATAAAGCTACTCTTTGGGTCATTTCTCCTCCACGCTCATTCGGTTTTTGTGAATTGTGCTTGCAGTTCATGTAATAAATTCAAGTCTTCGGGTAAATCAAGATCAAGCGCAAACTCTTGTGATTCAACAATCTCAACTCTGGCATTGGCTTTTCTAGCCAGATCAACGTGAAAATTGAAAGAACCTTCACCATAATGAAAATCGATCAGCGAAGCCGGATTGATGTATAGTGCATTCGTTCCATCGTGACGCCGATCCGGAGCAATGATCACCTCAGGTGGATTACCAGAATGAGCAATGAACTTTTGCACGTCCCCCGGTTTGATCAGAGGCAGATCTGCCGGCATCACCAAAATTTCTTTGGCAAGATAAGTTTGTGCCACCAGAGAAGCTCGCCGCAACGCGGTGTTCAGTTCAGGGCTGCCATCTTCCAGTACGGTACGGGCTTCATAATCACGCGCAATCGCCAAAGCAGACGGATCTCGAGACACCACCAGGATCACATCGATCTCTGGTACTGCTTTAAGCGTTTTGATTGTATTGACCAGCATGGATTCATTGAGCGCGGTTCGCTCATCTTCAGTCAGAACACCGGACAGGCGGGATTTCCCTCTTCGCAATGGTTTTACCGGAACTATCGCCCAAAGTGTCATCCAACTATCCCTTTTCTACTTTTTCTGCAAACGATAAAGTCTTCTTCGCTAATTCAATTCTACTCTGATTGTCAGACATTAATGTGTTCGTCACTAAGGGTATTATACCGCACTGGTCAATCAATGTTGCCTGCTCCTTGTCAACCGAGTCCAGAATAAAACCGCTGAGTAACTTGCCATAGTGTTCGGCAACCGCCCTCGCGCTTGGGGTAATCCCCATTTCCTGATACATCTTGGCAGCCGGGCCCTTAACAGTTTGCCCGCCGATAATGGGCGAAACCGCAAGTACGTTCTTCGTTTCGATAATTGCCTGTGCCCCGGGCACCGTCAGAATTGGGCTAATGCTCACCCAGGGGTTGGAGGGACAAAAGATCACCCAGTCACACTCTCGCAGCCATTCTGCTGCTTCTGCGGAGAGACTTGCTTGATCAATCCCTTCAAAGCGGACAGAACGCATCTGGGGTTGGCATTGATATTTAACAAAATATTCCTGAAAGGGCAAATCCCCTTTTTCTTGGGTGGCAACAATTGTATGCACCGGCGAATCCGACATTGGGAAGACGCGGTGCGCGACCCCCAGACGATTGCAAATAATGTGGGTTACCTCGGTCAGTGTTTTTCCGCTGCGCAGCAGATCCGTTCGCAGCAAGTGGAGGGCAAGATCCAGATCACCCAGATTAAACCAATCTGGAGCCCCTAAACGTTTCAATTCGGTTAGAGTGTTCCAGGTTTCGTTATTCCGCCCCCAACCGGTAAGCGGATTCGCGAGATTAGCCAGCGTATAACAAACCGTATCGACATCCGGCGAGATTGAAAGCCCCAGGTGGACAAAATCATCTCCCGTATTGACTATCACTGCCAGTTCTTCTGGCCCCAATAACTGAGCCAGTCCCCAGGCCAATTTTGCGCCGCCCACACCGCCAGCCAAGGCAACAATTTTTTTCATTGTCGTCCCAGCCTGTAAATTGAATCAATTCCCGAGGCTTCGGAAAGCATATAGAGCAATCCCAATCGCTTGACTGTAATGTCAAATTGTAAGGGATGCTGACTCAATTCTGTAAAGGAACAATTGAACTGGTCATCACTCAGTTTTTCCAGATTCAAAGAGATATGAGGAATCCAGTTCTGAGGTGAATAATGCTGTTTGCAGCCTTCCGCATAAGGGGTCAATTCCCGCCACAGACGTTCGTGCATTTCCAGCAGCAAACGAGTCTTTACAATAATGATGAACAAGATGCGATGATCGTTGGCAAAGACACCCAATCCAGAGGTTGTGATCTGGAAAGGGGTAAACTCCAGTGCCAGTTGAGTTAATTTCTCGCGTACCTCAGGCAAACGATAATTTTCAGCCGTCTGCCACGAAAAATGGGGAACCGCTTCCGATGAAAAACCGGAAGCATTGCAAATCCCAGCCAGTTGCTGCCAGGGACCGTTGACGTCAGTTTCAAAAAGGGAAGCGATGGAATACAATGATCTCTCCTACCTGAACAGATCATGTTCTTTCGCGCGGATCAACTCCTTCAATTCTCCCTCGCGCAGTTCATAGGGAAACCCGCGGACAAAGATCACCGGTGTTTTCTCGGCAGCTTGCCCCATCAACAAAGAGGCACCCGCAGCCAATTCATCTGCTGCAGCCACCTGAGTGATCTTCAAATGAAAGCCAAACAAATCTTCTGTCCCGCGCAGATCAACCAGCCCCGGCAAACCCGAAAGCCCAATCGAAGTTCCAACCGTACCATTGCGCCACGCACGTCCGTGAGAATCGATGATCAAGACTCCCAACCGGCATTGGAATCGTTCTTCCAGTTCCTGGCGAATTACTGCCGCGGAATGATCCGGATCTTTGGGCAGCAGCAATACCCAATCCGCTTCATTGCCCCATTCTCCATGTACGTTGGAATGATCGATCCCGGCATTGGCACTGATGAAACCACATTTGTGCTCAACGATCAGCGTATTGGGTGCAGTGCGCACAACGCAGTTGCTCTCCTGCAAGACCAGCTCAACCATGCGGGCATCTTTGCCCGTTACCTCAGCCAGATGCAGTGCCTCGATAGAGGGATGCACCGTGGTCAAGTTCACCATCCGACCTTCGGCCTTTGAGACAATTTTTTGCGCCACCACAAAGATGTCACCGTTTTGGGGAACGATCTTTTGCGCCAGGGTTTTTTCAGCGATGATCCCACTCAGGTCATCGCCAGAATGAATCAAAGGAATATCTTCTATTGTTGTTAATGAGAGATTCATAAGAATACCAGTATCAATCGTTAATGCCGGTGATCTTGATTCCGGCGGCTTTTCCTTCAAATTGCTTATTCAGGCCAATCAAAATCGAGGTCATTCCCTCGATCACCACCGCATTCTCGATCACCCCGCCATCCCAGCCCAGCATTCCCGCTTTCCGGACTAGGTCAATGACAACTTGACGGTTTGCCTTGCCAGTACCGCAAACCAGCACATCACAATCCACCTCTTCATCATTCAGCAGGCGTTCATAAGAGATATTCTGAAAAGCAGCCACTACGGAAGTCTGTTCGCCCAGGTAATTCTGGGCCTCTTGAGCTGCGCTGCCCGCCGCAGGCATTTGCACTTTCGCCACCTTGGGCGGTACCAGTGGAACGGTCACGTTGATCAAAATTTTGCCCGTCAAATGAGCCTTGACTGATTCAAGCATACTCATCTGCGCGGAATAAGGTACTGTCAAGACTGCCAGGTCGCACCAGGCAGCCGCATCGGGGTTCACCATCGCATTCACCTGCTGCTGACCAAGCTTTTCATTTAATTCAGCGGCAGCCTGCTCTGCTTTCTCCAAGGCGCGCGAGCCTATCGTAACCTCGTAACCTGCTTTCGCCCAACGATAAGCCAAGCCCTTCCCCTCTTTGCCAGTTCCGCCTAATACCGCTATTTTCTTCACTTCTTGGAGAGCTTCTTCTGCCATAGTTCCTCTTTAGAATTGTTGTTGATATCTTTTCCAGGTCGCTTGAGCTGCCGACATTGCCCGCTGAGCAATCTGCTTTTCGTCCAGCGTGAGTAACTCGCGGTCACGCATCAGCCACTTACCAGCGACCATAGTCCCGGTGATCATTGAATCACGAAAACCAAACTGAATATGCCAGGGCAAATTCCCTGCCGTAAGCGGTGTAAACGGAAGATAATCCACCAGGATCAAATCCGCCTGGGCGCCTTCCTCAATAATTCCGATCTGACCCTCTTCGGCAAAGAAATGAGAGGCCAAAGCCGCATTATTCTGAAAAGCAATCTCTGCCAGACTGGCCCCGTTCATCCGCTGCGGATCCTTGTTCCACAATTTGTGCGCCAGATAAGCAGCTTGATACTCGTCCAGCATGGCGTTGGAAAAACCATCATTGCCAAGACACACTTTTACGCCCATGCGCAAAGCTGAGTCGATATCTGCCAACCCCACGGCATTATTCATATTCGAACGAGGCTGGTGGCTTAACCAGGTTCCGGTCTCAGCCAACAAAGAAACCTCTTTCATATCCATGTGCACCCCGTGAGCAATAATCGAGTGATTCCCCAGCATGGCATGTTTTTGTAAGCGATCGATTACACGCAGCCCAGTCTTGTTAAGCGAATCATATTCATCGACCTGATGCTCCGCCACATGGATGTGAAAACCTGTATCTGAATCTACAGCGGCACGGCTTTTCTCAAGAGTCTCTTCTGAAAGAGTTAAGCTGGCATGCAAGCCGAAGGTGGCCTTCACCCTGCCTTCAAAACCACCTTGTCGGGCTTTCTGAACCATGCGGATGTTTTCACGAATACCACGTTCCGCTTTTTCCACTCCACCGCGATCCGTTACCTCATAGCATATCACCCCACGCAGACCGCTTTCGAGAAGACAATCAGCAATGACATCCAGTGACCCGTCAATGAAATTGGGGGAAGCGTGGTGATCGAACAAAGTAGTCGTCCCGTGTCTGATCGCATCGATCAGGCACACCAGCGTGGAATACTTCACGGCCTCTTCATCCAGAGACTGATCCAGCGGCCACCAGAGTTTTTGCAGAATCTGCAGAAAATCCAGCGGGGGATCTCCCATCAGGGCCATTCCACGTGAAAAAGCGCCATAGAAATGGGTGTGAGCGCAGATCATTCCAGGCATCACCCATTGTCCGTGGACATCCACGCGCTCTTCCTCAGGATAATCTTGAATCAACTGGATTTCAGACCCGACGCGGACAATTTTCTGCCCTTTAATTAAAATCGCCTGGTTTTCCAGAATTTGATTCGGGGTCTGCCAGGTGATAATCTTGCAATTAATGATCAGCATTTTTCCTGCCTGAGTGAAAGAATACCTGCACAGGTATTGTAGCATAAACCCCAATACAGTCCAAAACCCGCTGTTGTAGCTTCTCATCCACCAATCCTTTTTTTTGTATCCCCTGCCTTGAGCAGCCAAAATTTGCTTAATGATTTAAATCGCATATAATCAAATCATTAAGAACAGGAGCCTCTACTGTGGATAATCGTCAAACTTCCCTTCAATTTGCCTCAGAAAATCAAAGTTATTTCTTAAACGGGTTGGATCAATTTGTAAGCATTCCCTCTATTTCAACCGACCCGGAACATGCAAAAGATATTCAAAAAGCCGCCCAGATGCTGGCGGACAAGCTCACCAGTCTCGGGATTGAAAAAGTCACTCTTCATCCCACAAAATTGCATCCCATCGTCACAGGTGAATATTTGCACGCCGGCGCTTCTCAACCCACCGTGCTGATCTATGGACATTATGACGTGCAGCCAGTGGACCCGATCGAACTCTGGGACCGCGATCCTTTTTCTCCAGCCACTCAGGGCGAAAATCATTTTGCCCGCGGCGTTTCGGATATGAAGGGCCAGGTCTGGGCAACACTCAGCGCCATTGAAGCCATCATGAAAACTGGGGACTTCCCCGTCAATCTGAAATTCGTTTTTGAAGGCGAAGAAGAAATCGGTTCGCTGCATTTTGCTGAATTTGTTCAGGCGCATAAGGACCTGCTTAAAGCCGATGTCTGTTTCAACCCCGATGCCGGCATGATCAATGCGCAAACGCCCTCGATTATTTTCGGGTTACGCGGTCTGGCATATTTCGAGCTGCGTGTTTACGGGCCAGCGCATGATCTGCACTCCGGATCTTTCGGGGGGGTTGTCCACAACCCGGCTCAAGTGCTGGCTGATTGCATTTCTGGAATGCACGATGCCAAAGGAAGGATCACCTTACCCGGTTTTTACGACAGCGTTTTACCTCTATCTGATAAAGAACGGGCTGAACTGGCCAGGTTGAATATCACCGATGAGGTTTTCTTGAAACAGACTTCTGTGCCTGCTCTGTGGGGAGAAGAAGGCTATACCAGCGTAGAACGTGAAGGCGCCCGCCCCACCCTTGAAATCAACGGTATGCTTTCAGGCTTTACCGGCGAAGGTTCCAAAACCATTATTCCAGCCTGGGCCATGGCGAAAATTTCTTGTCGGCTGGTTCCCAATCAGGATCCCCAGGAAGTTCTTGAACAACTTAAAGCTTACCTGGCTGAGAAAATGCCGAAAACAGTGCGCTATGAACTGAAATACCTGAGCGGCGGCAAAGCCAGTATTTCGCGCATCGACTCAAAAGAATCGCTTGCCTACGCGAAAGCTCTGGAAGCCGCCTGGGGAGTAGCCCCGGTTTACAAACGCGAAGGCGGCAGCATTGGAGTGGTGCCTGATTTGCAGGAATCTGTTGGCGTTGAATCCATTCTGGGCGGATTTGGTCTGCCGGATGACAACATTCACGCGCCGAACGAGCATCTGCACCTGCCTACCTGGTACCGTGGCATTAACGCCTTGATCCATTTCTTCTACAACCTGAAAAGGGAAGCATGAGCACGGAAAAATTAAAACTCCCCTCCTACGGCGGACAGGCATTGATGGAAGGCGTTTTGATGCGCGGCGCAAATTTTGTCAGCGCTGCCTTCCGTGATCCCGCCGGTCAGATTCAAATTGAATCGGAAGAATTGACCGGGATCTACCGCTCCCGCATTGCCAAGATTCCTTTCCTGCGCGGCTTGGTCATCCTCTGGGATGCACTGGGGCTGGGTACCAAATATCTAACCATTTCCGCCAATATCCAGACTGGAGAAGACGAAAAGATCGAAGGCCCCGCCATGACGCTGACTATTATTGTCTCTCTTGCCATCGGGATCGGGCTTTTCTTTCTTGCACCCGCCGCGCTGGTGCAATTGCTCGAGCGCTGGGTGAAAATGAGTGCCTTCGTAGGAAATCTTCTCGAAGGACTGGTTCGTTTAGCCCTGGTGATCGGCTATATGTGGGCAGTCGGGAAAATGCCGGATATTCACCGGGTTTTCATGTATCATGGCGCTGAACACAAAACGATCAACGCTTTCGAGAGCGGTGCCGAACTGACGCCTGAGAAAGTATCCGCGTATTCGCTTCAGCATCCGCGCTGTGGAACAGGCTTTGTTTTGATCGTGGTGATTTTTTCGGTCATTATCTTTGCCATGTTGGGACCATTGAGCATGTTTTGGCGTTTGGCTACCCGCGTTTTGCTGCTGCCAGTCATTGTCATGCTGGCGTATGAATACATGCGTTTTACTGCCAATCATCTGGATAACGCTTTTGTACGTGCCCTGGCAGCGCCTAATCTGGCAATGCAAAAGTTAACCACTGCCGAACCGACCCTCGAGATGCTGGAGGTATCGATTGCGGCTTTCAATCATATGTACGAGCAGGAGAAAGCGGTCAACCCTGCGCTGAAATAAGCGATGAAAACCTGGCAATTGCTGGTCATTGGTGTTTTGTGCGGAATTCTGATGGGAGGAATAATTTTTCTGGTGGCCTCCAGGCCATTCCAACCTTCTCTTGAGATTATTTCGCCCACACAAATGACCAGCATTGTTGTTTCTGTGGCAGGAGAAGTCGTCCATCCGGGAGTTTATACCCTGCCTGCTGGAGCCAGGGTCAATGATGCCCTCCAGACGGCGGGCGGTATCACAGCAGATGCAAACACCTCTGCCATTAACCTGGCTGAGACTCTGGAAGATGGGCAGCAAATTTACCTGCCGTCGTCAATTTCCACACCGACACTCACCACAGAACAAGGTAAAATAAATATCAATACGGCTTCATTAGAAGAACTGGAAGCATTACCCGGGATTGGCGCTGCGAAAGCGCAAGCAATCATTGACTACCGAAACACGTATGGCAATTTTCAATCAATCGACGATTTGCTATATATTTCGGGGTTTGGCCCGGCAATCATCCAGGAAATCGAAGACAGTATCGAGGTAAGGTAACCTTGGAGGAAATTATGGCTGATTCATTGAAAGAGAAATTCAACAACTTATTGCATGAAGCAATGAAGAACAAAGATGACGTCGCGCGCGATACGATGCGCCTGCTCTTGACCAATCTCAAATTGCTTGAAGTGGAAAAGAAACAAACTCTGGATGACACTGCCATCCTGGCCCTGATCCAAAAAGAGATAAAGTCCAGACATGAATCCATCGAAGAATTCAAGAAAGGCAATCGCCAGGATTTGGTCGAGCGCAGCCAGGCAGAGATCAAGGTATTGGAACAATTTTTGCCCAAACAACTTTCAGATGAAGAAGTAAAAGCGATCGTTACTGCTACCGTTGCTGAAATTGGCGCTACGTCGATGGCCGATATGGGCAAAGTAATGAAAGCCGCTCTGCCCAAAATGCAGGGTCAGGCAGCTTCAGATCGTGTCAGCGCAATGGTCAAAGAATTACTTCAAAAATAACCGTGCCCACACTTTTTTCAAGATTCTATCACTCCCTTAAGATCCGGCAGGTCTACCGCACAATTCTTGTGTTGGTAGCGGCCGCATTTTCTCTGGGAGCGCTGGTATTTCCCATTGAATTGCGTCCCAGTTCTTATCCCCTGGCAGTGGGGTCAGTCGCTGGGACGGACATCACCGCTCCTTATGCCGCTACCTTCGACAGCGAAGTACTGACTCAAAAGGCAAAAGATTCTGCCGCGAATTCTGTATCACCAATTTATCTGCCCTCTGATCCCGCCATAACCCGCGCCCAGATCGATAATTTGCACATCGTACTGAATTACATCGATACTGTCCGAGCGGATTCGCTCTCCTCGCAGGATCAGAAGCTGGATGATCTTTCCAAGATTTCTTCCATCACCCTTTCAACCGATTCTGCCGCGCTGATCTTGCAGCTTTCAGAAGCCGAATGGGAAAAAGTAGAAAATGAATCCCTCTCGATTCTGGAACAGATCATGCGCAAGAGCATCCGTGATTATCAAATCCAGGATAACCGCAACTCTGTTCCGAATTTGATCGACCTCTCGTTTTCAGATCTCGAAAGCAAACTGATTCAGGAACTGGTCAATCCGTTTATCACGGGTAACAGTCTTTACTCTGAAAAAGATACCGAAGTAGCCAAAGAAACCGCCATTGCGGCCATCACCCCGGTTAAGACCAGCTATATCCAGGGACAAGCCATCGTCTTACGTGGTCAGGTCATTAAAGATGAGCAATATGAAGCATTGAACTATTTCGGCTTTGTCAAACCCCAAAGCAAATTAAGTGAATTGATCGCGCCACTATTGATCGTCGTCCTGCTGGCCGGCTTCGTAGCACTCTATTTTAGCCGTCGGAAAATTTATCCCATCTCCGACCTGCGCAGCCTGACCCTGATCACGATCATGTATTTAATCTTCTTGTTCGCAGCCCGGGCTGTGATTCCTAATCGCACGGTGCTCCCCTATTTATTCCCGCTACCCGCTTTTGCAATGCTGCTGGTCTCTCTATTCAACCTTGAGGTTGCCACTGTTTTTTCTATTGTACTTTCTGTCCTCACAGCATTTGGGCTTTCAAATTCCGTTGAAATCACTCTCTTCTACCTCTTCAGCAGTTTGATCGGTGCGCTGGTACTTGGAAAGGGGCGCAAAATCTCAAGTTTTTTCTGGGCAGGGATCATGTCGGCCACTGCCGGCAGCCTGATTATCCTGTCGTTCCGCTTCACAGACAATACTACCGATTTGCTGGGGATGACCACTCTCATCGGAGCGACTCTCCTTAACGGGTTGGCCAGCGCCAGTATTACCCTGCTTTTCCAGTTCCTGGCAGCCCAAATTCTGGGCTTGACCACCCCCTTGAACTTGCTCGAGATTTCTCGACCCGATAACCCACTTCTGCAATTTATCTTGCAGAACGCCCCCGGAACTTATCAGCACTCCCTGCAAGTCTCTAATCTGGCTGAACAGGGCGCGAAAGCCATTGGCGCCGACCAACTGCTTACCCGTGTTGGAGCTCTTTACCACGATTGCGGCAAGGGGGTCAACGCCAGCTTTTTCATCGAAAACCAGATCCCTGGCAAGATCAATTCTCACGAAGATATGGATCCTTCTGAAGCAGCAGCGACCATCATCCACCACGTCCGTGATGGCGTCAACCTGGCTGATCGTCACCATCTTCCACCCAGGATCAAAGACTTCATTCGGGAACATCACGGAACTGCATTGACGCGTTATCAGTACAGCCGGGCTTTAGACCTGGCTGGCGGGGATCGCGCAAAAGTGGATGAACAGCTCTTCCACTACCCGGGGCCCAAACCCCAGTCCAAAGAGACCGCCTTGCTCATGTTGGCGGATGGTTGCGAAGCCCGTGCCCGAGCCGAATTGCCCAAAACCGATGAGGAATTGCGCATTCTCATCAAAAAGGTCATCGACGGCTGCATTCAAGAAGGCCAGTTGGAAGAATCCAGCCTGACGCTGAAAGATATCAAGATCATTGCGGATGCTTTCTTCCACGCCATGCTGAATACCCATCATCCACGTCTGAAATATCCCGAGACCGCGAATCAACTTTCTGAAACAAACGAAAAGGGTTAAGACGATGATTTCGATTGAATTCGAAAATATTCCGGTCGACAAAGAAATAAAAAAAATTATCCTGCAATCCGTGAAAATGGCTCTGGATGGTAAAGCAGCCGAGATCAGTCTCATTGTCTGTGATGATGATTTTATCCATACGCTGAATCGGGATTATCGCCACGTTGATAAACCCACCGATGTACTTTCCTTTCCGGCAGGTGAAGAAATTGATCCCGAAGAAAACGTGCCTTATCTGGGCGATATCATCATTTCTTTACCTCGAGCCACGCAGCAGGCAATTGAAGCTCAGCATCCGGTGAATGAAGAAATTGCCATGTTGGCGATTCACGGTGTGCTGCATTTGCGAGGATACGATCACGGGACCACTGAAGAGAAGAAAGATATGTGGGGATTACAAGAAAAATATCTGGAGCAAATGGGAATCACCATGGATCAATTTTCTGGTGACGAGGGAGAATGAATCGCAATCCCTCGTTTTTATCGTCGATACACAACGCCCTGGCCGGTATCCAGTACGTCATCCGTACACAACGAAACGCCAAAATCGATCTGGTCATAACACTGCTGGTGCTCATTGGCGCCATTTTCTTCCACTTGAATGCGTTCGAGTGGATCGCAATTCTATTTGCAACTGGCCTGGTATGGACAAGCGAGTGCCTCAATACTGGCATTGAAAAAGCGACCGATCTAAGCAGCCCTGAAATCCATCCACTGGCACGAGCCGCAAAAGACAGTGCCGCTGGTGGAGTATTAATTGCGGCGCTGACTGCCGCCAGCATTGGGGCAATCATTTTTCTTCCTAAATTCATCGCACTTGTGAGGTAAAAATGGGCAAATTTCTATTTGGCACCGTGGGTGCCCCCCTCTCCAATCCAAAGAAGCCCGGCGGAAGCGTTGGAGCAATCCAAACGCTCGCCTCACTAAACCTCTTCGCATTTGAATTGGGTTGGGTACAGTCGGTACGGGTCAGTGAAGAAACCTGCCAGGCCATCCGCCAAGAAGCCACTGCCCTACAGGTCCACCTCAGTGTACATGCTCCTTATTTCATCAACCTGAACGGCTCTGAAGAAGAATGGCCTAAATCGCGAAAGCGTTTGATGGATGCCGCTTATTATGGGCATCTGGCAGGAGCAACCGACATCATCTTTCACCCGGGTTCCTACTTTGAGCAAGCACCCGAACAGGTCTTGAAAGTTGCCATTCCCCGACTTGAAGATTGCGCAAAAGAACTGGTTGCCGCGGGAAACCCTGTCCGCCTGCGCCCGGAAACAATGGGGAAATCAGCCATGCTTGGTTCACTGGAAGATGTTCTGGCAATGAGCCAACAAATTCCGGAAGTACTGCCTTGTCTGGATTTCGCGCATCTGCACGCCCGTCCCGGAGACGGCTCGATGAATTCGTTAAGCGAATGGAATGAATTGCTCCACAGTTATGCCAAAGCTTTGGGCAATGATTCGCTCCAGCATTTGCACATTCACCTCAGCGGCATCGAATACACCGCCAAGGGCGAGAAAAACCATTTACCCATTCGAGAATCTGACCTGCGCATCCGTGAATTATTCACTGCGCTAAAACAAAACGACTGCGGAGGGCGCATCGTCTGTGAAAGCCCAGCAATGGAAGAAGATGCGCAATTCATGCAGTCGTTATGGAATGAGTTATAGATTTTTCTACAAATACTCTCGCAAATTATGTTCAACTGCATAAGCAGCCGCCTCAGCACGGTTACTGACGCCTAATTTGCTGAGAATGCTGCTGACATAATTCCGCACCGTACCTTCCCCCAGAAAAAGTGACTTGGCAATTTCTCGATTGGTTCGTCCTTCAGCAACTGAAAGCAAGACGTGTTTCTCTTGTTGGCTCAGATTCGAAAACGCTGAAGCCTCTTCTTCTTTCACCGCGCGGCGCACTTCTTGAATGACCCGCTGCGTTACTGCTGGATCCAGCAAGGCCTCACCGCGGCCCACCGATTCAATCGCTTTGATCAAATCGTCCCCGCCAATTTGCTTCAGCACATACCCAGACGCGCCTGCCCGAATCGCCGAAAACAGCATCTCGTCTTCCGCGTACGAAGTCAGCATAATCACTTTTACTTCGGGGTTATTCTGAATGATAGTTTCGCAAGCCTCTATCCCCGATGTACCTGGCAAACGAATATCCATCAGCACAACGTCTGGCTGAATCTTCCCCACCAGATCAACGGCTTCTTTTGCATTTCCAGCTTCACCAATCACTTCGAATTGAGGGTGTCGTTCAAGTAAAGTTTTCAATCCGAGTCTTACCACTTCATGGTCATCGACCAAAACGAGACGGAGTTTACCCATACTTCACCTTTTCAATGTGCGGTTCTTGGAACATTATACCCGACAACCCAGGTGACGAATGTTACCCAATTTATCCGTCAATTATCATCGAAACCGGGCAATGATCTGAACCCATGACCTCATCCTGGATAATCACGTCCTTTACCCTTGGCAGCAGCGCCTGCGACACGAGGTAGTAATCCAAACGCCAACCAATTCCCCGCGCTCGGGCATTGACCCGATAGGTCCACCAGGAATACTGCACCTTGTCAGGATAGAGCTCGCGGAATGCATCAACGAATCCGTGCTCCAGATATTTGTCGATCCAGACTCTCTCTTCAGGGAGGAAGCCTGAGATCTTCGAGTTTTCCTTGGGATTCGCCAGATCGATCTCGTTGTGCGCCGTATTGAAATCGCCGGTAATGACCACGGATTTTCCATGAGCGTGCATTTCATCGCACTGACGCAATAATTCAGCATAAAAACTGAGCTTGAAATCTACCCGCTCTTGCCCGCGCTGCCCGTTCGGGAAGTAGATACCAAACAAAGTAAACTCAGGCAGATCGACCCGAATCACCCTGCCCTCAGCATCAAATTCTTCTACCCCTAACCCCGTTGTGATGGATAGAGTGGGAACTCGATAATAAAGGGCTACTCCGCTATAGCCGGGGCGCTGCGCGGGATTCCAAAAATGGCGGTAACCCGGAATTTCGATTTCTTCCGCGGTCAGTTGTTCTTCTTTGGCCTTTATTTCTTGCAAACACAAAATATCTGGAGCAATCTGCTCAATGGATTCCTTGAATCCTTTTTTGGATACTGCCCGAAAACCATTCACGTTCCAAGTTGTAATTTTCATGATCCATCTCTCTCTGCTGTGGTAAACTTAGTTCCGGATATATTATGAAAACGACCGATATTCTCAACCAGTCTCACCCCGAGATCAAAATTCGCGCCAACTGGTGTAGTTCCTTCGGGTCAAAGCTTAAAGGGCTGATGTTTGTTCAATCCCTACCCGATTACTCTGGAATTATTTTAGTTGAAAATTCAGAAAGCCGCATTAATACAGCCATCCATATGCTTTTTATGAATTTCGACATTACCGCTGTATGGATCAATGCTGCCCATCAGGTAGTGGACGTCTGTCTTGCCAAGAAATGGCATCTCTATTACTCTTCCAGAACTGAAGCCCAATACGTTCTCGAAACTTCTACCCGGCACCTGCATGATTTCTCAATCGGCGATCAACTCACATTCAGCAATGAAAAATAAGTTACTTCCTCTCCTGCTTACCTTTTCGTTTCTGTTCACCCTGGCTTTCCCTGTAAAAGCACAAAGCGAAAACTATCCCTATTATGTCATCGAGTCGGGAGATACGTTGCAAAGCATCGCAGATCAATTTGGCATCAGCTTAACTGATCTGATCAATTACAACAATATCGCCAACCCAGACTTCGTTTCGGTAGGCACATCCCTGATTATCCCTGGCTTGGAAGGAATTCAAGGGCAAGTTGCCTCAACAGCGGTTGAGTTGGGTGAAAATCTCGAAACATTGACAATCAAATACCAGATTGCTCAATCTCTGCTGGTCAAACTGAATCACATTACCAGTCCGGCAGAAATCAACGTTGGAACTACCCTGATCTTGCCAGTCATTGATGACGCCAACAGCAAAATTCCAGTCAATCAAATGGGAAGCGGGCAAACTCTGCTGGAATCCGCTGCTGAAACCAATAGTTCTGCCTGGAAGCTGATGCTGGAGAACAACGTTTCTTCGCAAAGCGCATTGCTCCCTGGCGACATGCTTTATCAGAACGCTTCGGATGGCAGTCCAGAGGTCAGCTCGATCGATGCCGGCCTCACTGCCGTGACCATTTCTCCGCTCCCCGCTTGTGCAGGGAAAAACTTTTGAAGTATTTGTCAAGAGTCCGCAAAACGTCACGCTGAGCGGCAGCCTGAATGGCTATGACCTTCATTTCTTTCCAATAGATGATCAGACTCAAGTAGCCCTGCAAGGGGTTTATGCCATGGCAGACCCCGGGCTGGCACCGTTCACGCTTTCGGGCACTTACGCTGATGGGAAGACCTTCACCTATGCTCAATCGATCCTGCTGCTGAGCGGGGATTATCCCACTGACGATCCAATTACTGTTGATCCATCTTTGATTGATCCCGCCGTAACCCAGCCTGAAGAGGATCAAGTCAAGCAGATCACCGCACCTGCCACACAGACCCGCTACTGGGATGGAATGTTCCAGATTCCGGCTGTCTACAATGAGTACAATGCCACCTTTGGAGACCGCCGCAGTTACAATGATGGCGCTTATAAAAGTTTCCATTCCGGGGTGGATTTTGCTGGCGGCATGGGGCTGCCTATTTATGCCCCGGCAGCAGGGAAAGTGGTATTTACCGGACAGTTGACTGTGCGCGGAAACGCCACAATCATTGATCATGGCTGGGGAATTTACTCTGCTTATTTCCACCAATCAGAAATCGATGTTAATGTAGGCGACATGGTAAGCCCCGGAGACGTTATCGGCAAAGTGGGCAACACCGGGCGTGTCGATAATTCGGATGCCTTCGAGGGGGCTGGCAGCCACCTGCATTGGGAAATCTGGGTCAATGGAGTACAGGTAGATCCCCTGGAGTGGCTCGATAAACAATACCCATGAGAGTGAAAGGCAAGAAACACTAAGGTATAATTGGGTAAATCAAATTACTAAAATGGTGACTGGCACATGAGTTTAAGTGATGAAATCTGGCAAACTTTAAAATTTTCGGATCAAGACATCGAAAGTCTCTATAACCACCTTCTTGAGATTGAATCCCCACAAACACTTTCAGAATTAACTGATTTCCTGGTTCGCAAGAAAATCGAACAAGAGAAGAAAAAAGCAACCCAGGCTCTTAAAGCAGAGGGAAACCTTTATTTTCCCAAGGATCAATATAAAAAAGGTCAAGAATTATTATTTCCGAGCCGTGATTTTCAAAAAGGAAAGATCGTTGCCGTCCGTGATGGAATCTCTCCTGATTACCCTGAGTTGCAGGTGATCACGGTAACTTTCACAGGCGATGAACAGCTCGAATTTGCCAGTAATCTCTCTGATCATGCACTGAATACTTATACGCCGAAAGAAGAAACAGAACAGGCCTACCAGCCAGATTATGTTCTGGAAACATACGGCAAAACCCTCATTGGCAAATTATCAGAATTAGTGTCAACCAATGAAGACCTGATCAGCATCGGTGGAAGTTATTTCCCCCGATCTCTACTCGTGGACATCGGTGTTGGATATCTGAATCTGGCTGAAGCCGTCCTGGAAATGGCAGAAGGCGGACCTCTTTCTACGCCCGATCTGATTCAGCAAATTGAGCTACCTACCGATACCAATGCCAAGTTGACTGAATTTTCCATGAACTATGCGCTTCAGGAAGATCCACGTTTTGACGAGGTGGGGCCAGCTGGAGAAACTCTGTGGTTCCTCAATCGCTTGGAGCCAGATGAAGTCCGCAATGTGCCCATCATGCTTCAATATACTGGTGAACCGGTGACTCTCCCTGAAGAAATTGAGAAATTCGTAGATTTTGGTCCTGAGTTTTGTGATGAACTCGAGCCAAATTATCAATGTGATTCCGTTGACGACGTTACCATCAGCTTAACCTATCCCCATTGGCGGGCAGGCACTCTACCGCTGACCGGCAAACTGCAAAAGCTTTTCCCCACTGCCTACGAGACCCCGCGCATCAAATTCACTTTCCACAACGGGGATTCAGACGAAACTTTCAACGGCTGGGTGGTCCGCCCCTCACATTACATCTCAGGGTTAAGCAACTGGTACACCACCGAAGGGTTCATTCCAGGCAGTCAAGTTCATATTTCCCGCAGTGAAGTCCCTGGTGAAGTAATTATCAGCGCAGATAAAAAGCATAACTCCAAGGAATGGATTCGCACCTTCCTGGTGGGGGCAGATGGCAATTACGTGTTTGCCCTGCTTAAACAAGTAGTTACTTGCTCATTTGACGAGAGAATGGCAATTGCCATCCCGGATGTCAAAGCAATCGATGCCATCTGGGAAAAATATGCCAAAACCAAGCCACAACTTGAAAAGATCATGCAGATCATGATGCGTGAACTGGCCAAGCTCAATCCTCAGGGGCATGTCCACGCTCAAGAATTATATGCGGCAATAAACATTGTCAAACGCTGCCCGCCCTCGCCAATTATCAATATCCTTTTCAACAGTCCCTGGGCGACTCACATGGGAGATCTGTACTTCCGCCTGGATGATTCAAATTCATAAGGAAAATGATCATGTCAGACAACAAGCCTCATTTCAGTTGATCAAACCTACTCTCGATACCCCCTTTCATATTGATTTCGACTGGTGGAAAGGGCATGACAGCAACTGGCGCGTTTTTCTCAAAGATTGTTTGTGCCCAGAACATCAGGGTGGCCTTTGCCAATCAATCTGAAAGCGGCATGATCGATTGGGTTGACCCCGAAACCGCCGAAGTTCATCAGGTGGATGGGCTGCAATCTACTCTTATGTCTCATTGCGCCAAAGAGCCAGGTTTTCTCACCCAAAATACCGCGATGATCGATGCCCTTTTCCGCGTCTTTCTCGCCACTGGAAACAGCCCGATGACCCCCAAAGAACTTTCCGAACGGATCGGCAAACCGGCAGATACCATCTTGCGTACGATTTCTGGTGTGCAGGTATACAAAGGCATCCGCCCGGTACAATAAGATTTCGTTTCCAAATAGGATCACAACAGAAATTCTGTTAAGGATTCTCCATAAACGAAATCTTGTGTATTATAATAATCACCGTTTGCCCCCGTAGCGCAATGGACAGAGCACCAGCCTTCTAAGCTGTTGGTTGTGGGTTCGACTCCCACCGGGGGCGCTAGTTTACCTATTAGGAATCCCTAGGGTGGGCAAGATGAAACCTGTTAGTCTTTTTAACCCTATTCACCAATGGCTTTCTTCCCTTTCGACACAATTTAGTTTTTTTAAGCGGATTTGCACTTGCCTGGGTTGCGAAAGATCAAGTTTTAAACAATCTAACAGGTTATTTACCAAAATTTCTGGCCTTGCGATTACCCACTTTAGGAGGAAAAGTTTTCTTGCTAATACTTTTCCTCGGAATATTTACATTTTTAATCCAGCTACTAATTCATTTTTTCAGAAAACTATTCCCTGTTTTCTTCTCCCGCCTGTTTTCTATTTCAAGCAGAGAACCTTCGATTCTTAAAACAGCAATTTCCTATTTCTGTGGCTTTTCCACTATTCTAATTGCCATTTTCTTTTTAAAAAATAATGGAAACACAGTAAAGGAACTATTCTTTTTAAACCCAATAGTTCTACCAATTTTATTGCTCTGGCTGGTAATATTAATAATTTTCCCTATCTCAAATTTTATTATTCAGTTAAATCCCAATTCAACTTCAAAAGTTAGTTTCACCCTTTCGAAGCTTAGAAAAGTCTCCCCCGTATTGATCCTTCTAGCTTCATTTGTCTTTGTTTTTCTTTTATTTGGATCGTTACTTAAAGCCAAATTCGGAGTCATTGACGACCACGAAATCATCCGATTTCTTGGGCCAGATAAGAAACTTGGAATCAATGAAATCTTCTTGGAACTAAAGCAAACTGAAGTGGGAAACTTTGGCTCGCTTGAACGTTTTCGGCCAGTATATTATTTTCTACGATTGCTTGAGTGTGTTATCTGGGGTGCACACCCAGAATTGTGGTACCTGGCACGGATCATATTGTTGACAATTTCGATTGCCACCACCTGGCATTTATTAGCCCAATTTTCTGGGTTCTTTACATCCAGCGCAATCACGGCTTATCTTTTAACGCTCCCTCTGTGGGTAGGAATATTTGGACGATTAGGTCCCAGTGAAGCTTATATTGCGGTAGGGTTACCCATTTACATCTGGGGTTTCTTAGCGCTTCTTTATGAAAAACTTCCTAAGCGAAAAAGTTGGTTAGCAAGCATTGCAATTATTTTTGGAACAATTGTGTGCGTTGGCTCAAAGGAGAACCTAGTAATCCTGATAATTCCTTCAACATATTTATTTTTTACTGGGCTGAGAAAAAGGAATTTTCTGACAATTCTGTCTTCGGTAATCAGCGACCTGGCCTGTGCCTTTGTCGGCATCGCAGTATTTACCTTAATAAACAAAAATGGCACAGATGTTTATGGCATGAGCGTGTCGCCAATTCAACGTTTTTTAGCGTTATTTTTAACCTATAAATCAATCTTTGCAAACCCACTTTTTATATCGGATTGCTTTTTCTCCTTTATCTTCTCCTTCTCGCTGCGTTCAGAAATTACAAAACTGTATCTACCAATGTTCTCCATAGTTTGATAGTACTCTTAATAATTGCAAGTTTTGTTTTCAGTCAAATGTTCTTCTATCAAGGAAGTTGGCCGCTTAACAGCCGATATGACTATCCAGGAATACTTTACCTTCCCGCTATTGTCATCATTTTACAAAAAACAATAACCACTATCATTTCTGAAAAGATTCCTAATCTCCCCACTTCTTCTGTCGCTATTTGTGTAAGTCTGGGTCTGCTTTTACTTACTTTTTCAAGAGGATACCAATCAATTCTCTCGACAAATATATCAACTGTGGAAACAACCAATAATTTTGCTAATAAAGTAAACTCAATCATTGAATCAGCTAAATCGCATCCAGAAGACATAATTGTTTTAGAAAGCAGCAATGTTTGGGATTATGAACCAATTTTTAGTTATCAAATCTATTTAGTTAATTCCAGCGTCCAAAATCCAATCACCTTACGAATCCATAATTACTCTCCTGATTCGGTCGAAAAAGGGTTAGAAGTGGAATTAGCCCAAGAGTTAAGTAAGCTTAGCCAAATTGGGGATAATAGGTTTCAATCAATCTCAACTTTGGAAAAATATGGTTCAGATTGTATATCGGTCATGATATCGGCTGAAACAGAAACAAATTGTTCTATCGAAAAATAGTTTTGCTATTATTTATGCTGAATTCATTGCTTTGTTTTTCCAATCCAGTTCATGGAAAACAATTTATCGAAGTGTAAACGCTATGGAATATAAGAAGTGCAACTTCATTCGTTATCAAAATTCACTTAAAGAAGCAAAGTAAAATACAGTAATCAAGAATCACACAATTTCGCTGAAAAGCAAGTACTTTACCGATTTAATTTCGGAAGATGATAAAATAAAGGAAACTCTTTCACTCTTAATTTTTTAATTAATGGTGATTGTCAATAAGGAATTAAAATGAGCCGATCAAACCATGCGGGGAAAAAATCTAATCAGTGGTACACCATGGATGTCCATGTGCATACCCCTGCGTCAGAAGATTATCAACAACCCGAAGTCACTTATCTCGACATTTTACAAAAAGCTGAAGCCCGTGGAATTCAAATTCTCGCCTTCACCGATCATAATACGATTGCCGGTTACCGGACTTTGCAAGATGAAATCCAGCAGCTTGAGTTTCTCGAAAAGCTGAAACGATTACTCCCAGAAGAACAGAAAAAATTAAATGAATATCACCGTTTGCTGAACAAGATCTTGCTTCTACCCGGTTTTGAATTCACTGCTACTCTGGGCTTTCACATTCTTGCCCTGTTTTCTCCTCAAAAGAGTGTCCGTGAAATCGAACATCTTTTGCTGAGCCTTTCTATCCCGCCGCAAAGCCTGGATGACGGCACACCCGCTATTGGTGCCTCGGTTGACGTACTTTCAGCATACAGCCTCATCGATCAGGCAAATGGGCTGGCCATTGCCGCCCATGCCAACTCTACCAACGGGGTAGCCATGCGGGGCATGAATTTCGGCGGTCAAACCAGAATCGCTTATACGCAAGATATTCACCTGCATGCTCTCGAAGTCACTGATCTGGAAATGAAGGGCAATCGTACCACTGCAGCCTTTTTCAGCGGCACCAAACCCGAATATCCGCGTAGAATGCACTGCATTCAGGGTTCTGATTGCCACCGGCTGACCACTGACCCCGTCCGTAAGAAAAACCTTGGACTGGGAGATCGTGCTACAGACGTGCTGCTGCCTGAATTGTCTTTCGAGGACCCTTAAAGAGTTGTTCCTGTCGAACGACTTCTCGCGTACCCGCCCCCATCGGGTCAAAGAAGAACCCGCTTTCGACTTTATCCAGGCTGCCCGTGAAGAAGGCTCCAACATCATTCAGGATTTTCACGAATCAGCCTCTGTCCGCGGTGGAAAATTATATGCCGTGCTCTCGGATATCTGCGCTTTCTCGAATACCAACGGCGGCACACTCTTCATCGGCCTCACTGCTGATCCACACGGGCCGGTACAGGGAGTTACTTCGCCTGACCAATTGATCAAACAACTCGAAAAAGAAATTCCCTCGAGGATCAGCCCGCCCGCAGTGAATACAATCGATATCCAAAATATCGCGGAAAAGAAATTCTGCGCATCCTGATCCCACGTGGAGAAGAACCGCCCTACGCGCTGGATGACAATAAAATCTACATTCGCGAAGAGGATGAGACAAACTTGGCCGTGCGGGATGAAATCGTCAGTCTGGTACAACGTGGCCTGCAAAAATCGGGGACTGCTCCTGTTATTGCAGTCAGCAACACCCTGCCCAGTGAACCAGCGGTAACGGGCAACACACCAAGTATTGAACCCCAAGAAGATGCCCACACCGATCCGCGCACAGGGGTTGAGGTGCTTGACCCGATTCAGCGCGACGGCAAGCTCTTCTATTCCTTGCGCGACCTGCGCAATGGAAACACAGTAAAAAATGTCACCACTTCCTCCGCCAGACGCTTATGGCACTATGCGATTTCGAAATATGCAGAAGTAAGCCCGGCCATTGAAAAGGCCAACATCACCTGGCAAGGGAATTATGGGTTACTGCACAAATATTCCCACGGGAATAATGTTCACTTCGATCTTATTCAAAAAACAGACTCTGGCTATCGCTACTTCTTCGGAGTTACCCCAGATGGCATCCATGGTCCCTGGAAAGCCTTTTTCAGTGAAGAAGAAGGGAATTCATGAGCGATGGGGTGAAATGCGGAATCCTTACCATCTCAGATCGCTCTTCAAGTGGAGAACGGCCTGATCTTTCTGGACCCACGCTGGCAAAGCACGTTTCAAGTTTGGGATGGCAAGTAGTTCTCATGACCATCCTGCCAGACGAGCAAGCCAAAATTTCAGAGGTCCTGAAAGCCTGGGTAGATATCTCGAAGCTGGATATCATTCTGACCACTGGCGGAACGGGCTGCGCGTCGCGAGATGTCACTCCTGAAGCCACCTTATCTGTGATCGACCGCAATATCCCCGGATTGGCAGAAGCAATGCGTGCAAAAAGTATAGCTATCAATGCCCACGCCATGCTTTCAAGACTCATTACCGGAATACGGGGAAGAACGCTGATCATCAATTTACCTGGCAGCCCTCAAGCAGCGCTTGAAAACTTGCAAGTGATCGAATCGGTTTTGCCCCACGCACTTTCGCTTCTCCACGAAGACCCAAAAGCCGAAAATGAACATCAAGCCAATATGAACCGAGGTTGATTTGCCAAACGCCAGTTTCCACCTTTTCCAGCTTCAAAAAGTAGATGGCCGCCTTCTGCAGATCGAACAAAGATTTCTGCAAATTGATCTTGAACTTTCGAATAATCCAGAACTGGTAGCCGTTCAAAAGGAAATGGAATACGAGAACCGCGTTTTAGCCGAAAAAGAAAAAGCTATGGCTGAGCTGGGAAAAAACATCCAGGCCAAACGGATAAAAACTCAGCAGTCAGAATCCAGTCTCTATAGTGGAAAAAACTCCAACCCCAAAGAATTAGGCGATCTGCAAACAGAAATTCAGTCTCTCAAAAAAAGTATTGCTGTTATTGAAGAGCAGCAATTCACCCTGTTGGGAGAAATAGATGCCCTCACGCAAAATATAACCAAACTTCAAATTGACCATGACCAGATCACGCAAAAAACGAATACTCTCAACCGCAACTTACTGGTAGAGAAAGATTCACTTCAGGCAGAAAAAGAGAAACTTTGCAAAGAAAAAACCGTGATTCTCAGCCAAATTTCAGAAGAATGGCTCAAGCAGTATCAGACACTGGCGAGTACCAAAAATCATATCGCTGTGGCGTTGATTGATGAAGATTGCTGTTCGACCTGTGGGGCAGAAATCACGCCTCGCGATGTACAAAAGGCACGTACCGCGGCAACGCTGGTTTATTGCCCATCCTGTGGACGGATCCTTTACGCTGGCTAAGCGTACCAGGCTATGAAATTTCCACCGATTGATCTTTTTTCCTTTGGCCTTGGCTTCATACTGGCAACAGTATTCTGGCTGATTCTGTTGCGTGTTTCCAAGCTAATTCCACACTGGAAAAAGACCATCGCTGAAAACCGTGCACACCAGCAATATCAAAAAGACCTCGATCGCGAGCACGGATTCCGCTTACTGGCCCTGCGAAAAGCACAAGAGTCACACCTCGCTTTTCGCCTGTTCCCGCTGGAACAGATTTTGATCGAGCCAAGAGTGATCACCCCACAAAAATTCCTTCCGCAGTCGATGGAAGATTTCGATTCGGAAGCCCTTTATCATCTCTTGCCGGAACTGCCAGAGTTCCCAGCACTTTATACTCAGAGCCCAGTCGTATTCAATTCTCTTGAAACCCTGATTTCAGCAGGGCAACAGTTTATTGCCCTCTCGGCGGAACCTGGTTTCGGCAAAACAACAGCTCTGGCTGCCCTGGCAAGCCAGCTTAGCCGCGAATCCAACTCCAACCGGTACCTGCCCCTCTTTTTTGACTACAATGAATTGCAACTCGAAGAACGAGATATTCAAGAAGCAATTCTCGATCATCTCGCTCGCAGTATCAAGGATCTGCACCGGGAAAATGCAGAAGCGATACTGCGACATGCCAACGAAGAAAAGCGTCTTGTTTTCCTGATTGACAACCTGGATATTCTTCCTCTATCCGAATTCAATAAAGCGCTGCTGAAAATCGGCCAGATCAAAGAAAGATATCCCAATTCCTATTTTGTGCTGGCAGTTGACCCCTATATTCATGGAGAACTTCAAAAACTTGGCTTCGAAATTTTCCCTCTGGCAGCCTGGGGCGAAGAAGAAAAGACACGTCTGCTTCTCAACTGGAAGAAGGCCTGGATCAAACTGGTCAACGATTCCAAACAAATCAACGCCATCGAACGAGTTGCTTTCTGGCTGAAACAAGAAACGATATTTGACTCACCCCTTGAGATCACCCTGCAAATCTGGTCAGCTTTTGCTGAACTTAAAGAAAGCAATTCACGGCCCGGCATTTACCAGAATTATTTGCAACTTTTTACCAATGATCTTCTTGAAAAAGAAGAGATGGCCTCTTTACTCGAAGGGAACAATCTGGATCCAATCCCCACTCTTTTGAGAGAAAATTTTACTGGGTATCTCCAGCACATACTTGAAAGTAAGTTCAGTGAAGATTCTGGTATTCCCGTAAATGCTGCTGAGAATTCACAGCAAGCGAATTCTCTCATCAATAACCTTATTAAGAAGCGTTTTCTCTATCCGCTCGACGAAAATACTTTTGGCTTTTACCATTCCAGCATCATTTCCTATTTTTACGCCATAGCCAATGATCATCAGCGTCTTCCTGATTTCGAAGAAGTACTCCTGTCTCCCACGAAACGGCAAATCTTCAAGGATCGAATCACGTCTGAAGAGGATGCTCACCTCATTGACCACTACTTACAAAACAGCGATCCCTATTTTCATAGAGATTTGCTCTTCACATTACTCTGGACAAATAATTCTGGCACTCACCCCAATTTGAAACAAAAGCTTTTCAAATATTCTGCCCTGTTATTGCAGGACCCACACCTTCCGGTAAGCCTGCGCTTCCGGTTTCTGTTGCCCCTGGTGGAATCGAGAGATCCCTCGATTCTTTCCCTTTTCCTGTATCTCAGCACCCTGAAAGAGGAAAATATTCGCCGGGTCAGCGCTCTCGGGCTGGGCATGTTCCATGATGAAAAAGCCGTTGCGCAATTACGAAAACTGGCAGAAGGCGATGGTTCCGCGTCTGTACAGCAACTGGCCTGTATTTCGCTGAATCGAATTTGGAGTCAATCGGCGCAAGCAGCGTTGGTTGATCTCATCTTTGCTGCAGAAGAAAAACTTCGCGAATTAATCTGTGAACTGGTATCCCTGCATCATCCCGAAGGGGAACAAATCCTGCAAGAATTAGCCGAAACGGATAATTACCTGGCGCGCAAAGCAGCAGTGTATGGCCTGGTACATATCAACCAACCCTGGGTGAATCCCCTGCTTGAAAAAATGAGCATTGAAGATACTCAATGGGTAGTGCGCGATACCGCCAAGTTTGCCCTGGAACATCCGCGCAGTTCTGCCACCTTTATTGCACAAAAAACAATTCCCCCACTGGAGAACCCGTGGATCGTTCAAAAAGCCGAAGAATATTCGATCTTGTTGCCTAAAAAAGGCTTACCAGTAGACCTTTTAGTGACTTTGCTGGAAAAAGAAGATCGGGAAGGCAAACTCGCCTCGCTGGATTACCTCTCTCTGCAGCCTACCCCAGAAGTGATCGAAAAATGAGGACCCTCACCTCAAAAGCAAACGAACCCATCCGAGATGAGATATTTAATACCTTGTTTGAATTTGGAAAAAATGGATTAGCAATACGCTAAGATCAACTCAGATGTTGCAGAATTCTCGCCTGCAAATCTTCAGGGGAAATATCCATTACGGTAACGATTTTATCCCGTGCAGTTAAACCTGAAATGATCTCAATTTTCGCCGGTCTGACGCCCAAAATTTCCGCCAGAAATTCAATCAATCCCTGATTCGCCCGCCCTTCTACTGGGGGAGCGGTCAAACGGATTTTTACCGTACCGTCATTCATGATCTCTGTGATTTCATTACGTGCCATGCGCGGAGTCACGCGAACGGTAATCGCGGCGCCTAATTTGCCATCGTGTAATTCAAAATTTCGTCCAGTTTTCATGCGAGCATTCTCAACAAAAGATATTCTACAAATTGAAGCAGCAGTAACAAAATTACGGGGCTAAAATCCATATTCATCAATGGAGGCACAACGCGCCGGATTGGCTCCAACAAGGGATTTACGATGCGATCCAAAAACTGTCGAAATGGATGGTAGGGTGACATGAAGAAAGAGATAATCGCATCCACAATAATGATCAGGGTAAGCAGCTGAAAAACAGCTTGTATCAGTGTCTGTGCCATATTTTGTAATTATATCTTCTTTTCATTAATTTTTTGTTGGACGCTTGCCCATAATTGATTCCCCAATTCGCACATAAGTAGCGCCTTCCGTCACTGCAACGCCATAATCCGCGCTTGTCCCCATGGAAAGTTCTGTAAAATGGGCCAGAGAGCTATTCGCGCGAACAAATTCAGCCAACTCACGGGTTTTGACAAAGTAACTTCGCGAGTCTTCCGGCCTTTCGGCCAGTGGCGGCATCGTCATCAAGCCCCGCAATTGAAGATGTGGGCAATCGGATTGCCAGCGAGCCAACTGCTCAGCAAAGACTGGCCAGCTTGTTTGATCCCATACAGGGAAGCCATGCTTTGTCTCTTCGCCACTGACGTTCACCTCGATCAAGACAGGCAGCGTTTTCCCTAAAACCGCATATTTCTGTTCAAGTTCGGTAAATAACTCGGGGCGATCCAAAGAATGAAACATATCAAAATGCTGGATCAGATATTTGATTTTGCGGCTTTGCAAATGACCAATCATATGCCAGTGCAGGCCCTCAGCGGATAAGCGATCACTTTGCAATATTTTTTTATGGGTTTCTTCTGGATAGTTTTCACCCAACTGAGTTGCCCCAGCAGCGATTACTTCTGCAATTTTTTCAACGGGTTGAAATTTGGTAACCACCACCAGGGTAATCGCCTGTGGATTTCTCCCTGCTCGAGTAGCAACCTCAGTGATCCCTTCTTGAACCCGATTGAAACGATCCTTTATCCCTTCATTCATTCCTTCCTCTTTGCAGCCAAATTGAGGGTCGCTGCAAAGCGGCCCGTCTTTCCCTTTTCAGCCCGATGGCTGTACCAGTCCTCGGTATGACAGGCAGTACAGAGCCCGGCCACTTCAATTTTCTTGACACCCGCGGTTTCCAGAGTAATTGTATTGGCTTTCCACAAATCAAGAAACCAACCGTCGTCTTTTTGAACGAATATTGTATCCAGTTCTTTTGAAAAATTAGTCTGAGCTGCCAGATATACTTCCTGCCCCACTTGGTAATGGCAGACCCCAATAGACGGGCCAATGCCTGCCACGATTTCTTCAGGCCTGGATTGATATTTAGCCTTCATCGCACGAATCGTTTCTGCAATAATTTGATCAAGCGTGCCTTTCCAACCCGCATGGGTAATGCTAACCACCCGGTGGGCAGGATCATAGAGCAAGATCGGCACACAATCAGCAAAGCGCATGAATAGAGTGATCTCGGCCTGATTGGTTACAATGGCATCCGCCTTCTGATGTTCTTCTTCCAATGGGCGCGGAGAATCAGTGCAAATCACCTCATTTCCATGAACCTGCCAGACATCAAAAATGGACTCCACTGGTCGGTTTATTGTCTCGAAAATGCGACGGCGGTTTTCCACTACATTCGTGCGGGCATCACCGACCGTTCCGCCTTGATTCAAACTGGCCCAGGGTTGTGGACTTACCCCTCCCTGACGCGTAAAAAATCCGTGGCTGACAATTTCTGGATCAAAGGTTTCAAATTGCCAGTAGGTCAAACCATTTGCAATGTTTTTTTTCATGACAGCGATCCTGACTTCGCCCATTTTCGGCGGAGAGCAATTTTTCGTCCTAGATCAAAGCGAATTTCTTTCATAGATTCTTCCATCACCGGGTAAACATACCAGCCAGTAAACAAACCAAACAGGGTTCCAGTCACTGTTCGCAAAAGCGGCGTGCTTTCACGAACGGGGAACCAGGCTGGCCAGCTTCCACCCAGGCTGAAAAGTTGTGAGCCGCCATCCAACGCGATGGGCAAAACCCCCAAAATTACCCAGAAATACCAGGGTAACTGCTTAATTCGCTTCCCGGAAAGCTGAAAGATCAACCCTGCCAGGATAAGAGAGGCATAGATTGCGACCATCGCGCTCGCACAAGGCAACCTTATAACCCAACAAATCATTGCCAGTGAATTGGCGGGCGTAGGTAACATCCAAGGCGCTATCCCCAGTAATTTGCTCATAAGTGAGCACATTGGGTACACCTGCCAGCTCACGCGGATAGTAAGGCTGTTCTCCGTAAAAGAAATAGGAACGGTAAGCTAATTGATGGCAAAAAATGCTATAAACGCTATAAATTACGTGGGCTGGACCAGGGTGATCTTCCTCCATCAAGACAGGTGCCAGAAAGGGAATGCCCAGAAACAAGATCAAGAAACCGGTAAAAAACCACACGTAATTGTTAGAAAGCCAGTAAGAAAATTTTTCGGCCCCGGTCAGGATAAGTGAATCTTTCTTTTTTTGCGGTTGAGGCTCAATGGGTTGATTTTCAGAATTCTTTTCCAGACGATCACGATAGGCATTGACCGCAATCTGAATATCAATATCAGAAAAAGGAAATTTCAATCGGTAAGGACCGATCTGCAAGAAAGATGATTTTTCCTGAAAGCGATTGATCAGTTCAGGTTCGGCATCAAGTGAAATATCGATCAGGTCAAAACTCAACTGCTGTGCCTGTTCCAATAAATGCTGATAAACCGCATGATCCGGATCATCTATTGAGCGATAGTAATAAGTGATCTTCATGTTCATCCTCTAATTATAAAAGCCATTTTGGCGTCCACACCGCTAAATGGGAGAACAGCCCCAAGCAAAGCAGCAAACCGAAAAAGATCAGCAGATAACCACTGACCTGTTGAATCACCTGTAAGGTTCGCCCTCTTTTCTCCCATCTTCGCAAAGGGGATTCCAGCCCCAAAGAGAGAAGCAAAAATGGAAGTGAAATTCCGAGAGAATAAACGAGCAGCAATAAAACGCTTTGCCCTCGCGTTACTTCATTCGCTACAATGGCAGTCAGAATCGTCCCCAGTATTGGGCCAATACACGGAGACCACCCCGCACCAAATGCCAACCCCATCAAGAAAGCTCCCCACACTCCTCTGTCTGTGGCGGATAAAGCATGAAACGGCTTCCATTCATATTGAAGCGCAGGTAGCTTGATCAAACCGGTAAGCATGATTCCGTATATGATGATCACTACTCCACCCAAACGAGCTATCCAGGGCCTTACCTGATAGAGGAAATCCCCCAAAACAGAGGATCCCCACCCCAGGCCAATAAATAAAAGTGTAAACCCCAGGCAAAAAGCCAACCCATTAACTAATAAACGGAATCGTTGGGTGTTATCTCTTGATTGTGCCCCTAAAATTCCCAGATAGACCGGTACCATTGAAAATACACAGGGTGAAAGAAAAGAAACCAATCCTGCCAGAAAAACAGCAGCAAGATTTATTAGTACCATGAACCAGTTCCTTTCAACCCGAGGCTATTCAATTACCTGTACGTTCGTGCCTGCATAACCCAACTGTTCAACATGTCCATCATCGTAATCTACCTGAGGTAAAGACCAGCGGTAGACAAATTTTGCTTCATCGGGCGGAATATTTACACAACCATGCGACATGGGCTCGCCGTAATTGTTATGCCAGAAGGTCGAATGAAGAGCAACTCCACCCGTCGCAAAAATACAGGTCCAGTTGACCGCAAAAAGCTCATAACCAGAAGCTGCCGAGCCCCCAGCCATGTGAATAGAAGCATATTTACGGTTGATCACATGATAATCTCCAACTGGAGTTGACCAGTTATCTACGATTTGGCCTTCAGAATTATATTTTGCCCCAGTAGAAACTCGAGTGAACAAAACCTCATCTTTGCCTTCATAGCAAGACAGAGTTTGATGAGAAAGGTCAACCACAATCTTTTTATCAGTCACATCTGGATGAATCGGAGCAAGGTCTTCAGCCGTCAGTGGCTTAACCCCTCTGGCATCCACCCAGAATTCATCGCCGTAACTGCCATATTTCTCAATCATGTGATAGAGGGTATTGCCATTATCGTCTTGTTTCAAGTCATCTACCCAAAATACCTGGCTGTAATAAGCGCGGAATGGCTGATTGGCCGCAATCAATTCCTGTAACTTGGGGGCACGCGCAGGAGGATTGGCCAGGGTCATCTCGAGATAGGGCACCGTTACTTCCCCCCAGAAACCCACATCGGATCTCTGTTGAGGTAGGCTGGCTAATGGCTGATTCAGTATTGCCATTGTGGGCTGTACACGGGTGGCAGGAACATAACCATCCGGGGTTTCCACCCAGCGATAGTTAGTAGGAGTGATGGTCAAAGGAACACCAATCACGTCCCTCTGCCACTCAATGATGTTATCTTCATAGAGGGTCTTGACAGTGGTGCTTGCTGGATCAGGCTTGGATTTGACCTCGACCAGATCAAACACCCTGCCTAACCGCTTTCCTTGTTCAAAATCGGTGATATCGCGGTTGGGGGCAAAATATGGATGTGGGCCTGAGCGAAAAGCCATTGCGCCTGCGCTCAAAAGTCCCAGTTTTAGAAAATCACGTCGGTTGATACCTTTCATGTCATCCTGCCTGTCTACCAATAAGCTATAAGCTTTGTTGGGTAACTTCTCTTTTGATCTTTTCTATGTCCAGCCCCCATAAACTATCTCCTGCTTTGTAGGGGCTCACTCTCCGGATCGCCCGGTACAACTTTTCTGTACCCGAGCCAAGTTTTCCAGGCTGCAATCGCAAGCGAATATCGATCGCACGCGCAGCAGTAAATAATTCTACACTCAAAATATGCCGCGTATTGGCAAGAATTTGCGCACAATGTCGGGCAGCTGTCATAGCATTTGCGTTATGATCTTCCTGCTCGGCCGAGGTTGGCAAAGAATGAACAGAATCAGGTGTCGCCAGGGTCTGATTTTCCAATACAAGTGAAGCGGCCGTGTATTGCGGCATCATCACTCCTGAATTCAGCCCCGCATCTTCTGGAGTATCCACCAGCATCGGCGTCAGCCCCTGATTCAACTTTCCATCGGTAAGGCGGAAAGTGCGCCGTTCTGAAATAGCTCCCACTTCTGCCATTGCAATACTCAGAAAATCCATAGCCATACCCACCGGCTCGCCGTGGAAATTTCCCCCCGACAGGACCGCGTCATCGTCAAAGATCAGCGGATTATCCGTAGCAGCATTGATTTCTCGTTCGATCACGTCCTTTACATGATCCAAAGTATCTTTCGCTGCACCTAGAATCTGTGGGGAGCAGCGTAACGAGTAGGCATCTTGTACCCGCGCGGTTGAATCTACCAAAGTACTCCCGGCAAACAAACCGCGGATGGCCGCAGCCATCTCAATTTGTCCGTACTGGCCGCGAGCCAGATGAATTCGCTCGTCAAAAGCATCTGAACAACCCAGCATGGCTTCCAACGAAAGCGCGGTTGCCCGGGTGGAAAGAGACAGTAAATATTCAGCGTCAGCAACCGCCAAAGCGCCAACGGCTGCCGAGAAAGTGGCACCATTATTGATAGCCAGTCCCTCTTTAGCTCCCAAAATCAGGCGCTGAATTCCAGCGGCCTTCATGGTTGCCTTTCCCGACTGAATGCTGCCCTTGAATTCGGCCCGACCGGACTCTTCGTCCAGATCGTTGGTATCAGTAGTAAAGACCAGTGCCAGATGAGAAAGCTGGCAAAGATCACCGGAGGAACCCAGTGATCCCTGGCTGGGAATTACCGGGTGAACCCCTTTATTGAGCATATCCAAAAGCGTTTGTACGATCTCGACGCGAACCCCAGAGAAACCTTGCGCCAGCGTATTGGCCCGTACCAGCATGGCTGCGCGCACCACCTCGGTACTCAATGGATCGCCAGTACCCACAGAGTGACTGAGAATCAGATTACGGCTGAGCTGATTGCTTTCTTCAGTTCTAATGCGCCGATCAGCAAAAATTCCAAATCCTGTATTGATCCCATACACAGGTTTTCCGCTTTTGACAATGCTTTGCAAGCGCATCTGTGAACGTTCAATCAATTGCTTAGCCTGGTCACTCAGTTGTACTTCTTCACGCTCACGCGCCACTCGAACCACATCCGCAATGCTCAGCTTATGGTCACCTAATAGGATCATTTTACCTAATCATCCTGTTCTCAATTTTGATTTCTTGCCAAATCACGTTCAACGTCTCTCTTGGCAATTGCTTGACGTTTATCGTAGAGCTTTTTCCCCTTGGCAACGGCAATATCCAGCTTAGCCCGACCCTCTTTCAGATACATTCTTACTGGTATGACAGTAACACCCTTTTGGCGAATTGCATTCCACAACTCACGGATCTCCCGTTTATGCAACAGTAAACGCCGGTTGCGTTTGGGATCGTGGTTGGAATAACTGGCCGCTTCATAGGGAGCAATGTGAGCGCCTACCAGCCAGGCTTCTCGGCCATCCACCTGAATATAGGCTTCCTGCAGGCTAACCTGCCCGGCCCGGATAGATTTGATCTCACTTCCCTGCAGAGAGATTCCTGCTTCGAAGTGTTCGAGCAGGAAATATTCAAACTCTGCTTTGCGATTTTTGGCAACGGTCTTATTTTCTTCCATGGTCATCATTCTAACATAGCTGTCAAGGCTATATTCAGGCGTTTGATTCAGCTTCTTTTGTAATTGCTTCGGCTAATTCTGCCAAAATCTTCCCGGTCATGCGAGCGGTAACAGGAGCTTCGTGTTGCTGACACCAACCGGTCAGGGGTTGCTGCCAGTGGATCAGTGCCTTGGCATCCGCTGGATAATGGCTTTCGCGTGCGCCAATATTGATCCAATTTTTCGTCGCAAGAGCATCATTCCATTCTTCCCAGGTCGCCAGATCAGGAGTGAGCGAAAAAGTGGAGAGCGGGGAAAAGAAAAGCGGTCTCCCTGACGGAAATTCTTTTACCATGCTCTTCAAGAACCGGGCTGAATCATGAGTATTAAAGATCAGCCACAAAGGAAGTAACCCCGAGCGCAGGATCGAAGTGGCATCGTATTGGCTAAAAACCTCCACCACGACACCTGCCGGCTCACGGCCTTCAATTTCAAGCTGTTTCTTGACCATACGAAAAGCCAGTTGATTAAACCGGTTCGGATCATCAAAATGAATGCAGGTAAAACGATACCCTTCCCGTTCACAAAAAGTGCGCACCGCTTCTTTCAAACCCGGCTCAGACCCCCATTCTGATTCAGGTCCATCAATCAACGGGAAACCAGTCAGATTCCAGTTCGAGTCCGTGATCCCTTCCTGAGCACAATAAGCACGGATTCGTTCGCTTCCACTGATGAATTCTTCCGCTGAAATATCTCCCCAACCGCCTACCTGAAAGACATTCTTCTCACCTACTTTAAATTGCTTCCACTTTGCCCCTCCCTCCAGGTAAATAATCTCCCCATTTTTCTGCAAATTGCGGCGAATATATTCCTGGTAAAGTTCAGGCAGGTCAAGTAGTTTCAAACGCAGGTGGTTCACTCGGCGCACCAACCAGCCATCATGAATCGGGTCATAATGCTGAATGGACATCACTCCTGGGTTTCTCTCTGTCACAATCCGGGCAGTTTCAGCCGAAAGCTCATAATAATTTCGTACGTTTCCATCCATCGACCCATGTTCAAGTGTCATCACATAGGCCTGAGGCAAGAATGGGCCTCCCAAACCCAGAGCCAGGTGAGCTGTGGTTCCCCCCATCCCCACTCCCATCGTAATGGCCGGGAATGGGCCTTTCACTTCAGCATAATCATCCAACCTGGCCTGAATGAGATCGGCTATTTTCAAATTGCGCACTAATTCACTGGAAAGAGCACCCGACTTCTGTGCCCGCGGGATCAACCACTGTGCCACTCTCTGCGGGAAAGCGCCAACAATTTGAAGCAAAGTTCGGGTAAGCAAATCAAATTCATAGGCCTGTGAATACTTCCCTTGCAAACCAGCGGCAACCGCACGGGTAATGATCGGTGAAGAACTCTCACGACTTTCATACGCGATGACCATTCTTATGCTCCAGAAGAAGAGATGGATTGACTATTTTGATTGCAGCATCGAAAACATGCCAATAACCGCGCCCAGACCAATCAGAATAATAATGATCAGTCCAATCGGAATACTTCCTGTGCTGGCAACCCCAGAAGAATAAGTTGGCACACTAAGAGGAGCAGGCTGCGTATAAGTCGGTAAACTGGTCGAGTTTGGCGTGATGATAAATTGGGCAGCTAAAGTGGGGTCAATTGTCGCCGTCACCTTCGGCTGTGGAGTCGATGGGCTTTCTACCACCGGGACTTCTCCACCCGAAACATCCATATATAATGCCCAGATCCAACCTTCTCCGCCCTGAACACCAGGATACTCAATCAGCAGCCAATCACCAGCAATTGTCTTACCTATGACGTTTACTTGCTGCCCGGTGAGAACCACCCCAATTTTATCCGCCAGTGTGGAAGGATAATTTCGCACGTTGATATCTTCAGTCATTCCCAGCTTGGCCACTGCTACCGGGCCCAAAGGAGTTCCCGTCACTGTCGGAATTGAGCCAGTAGGCTGTTGAGCCTGCACCGTTTCAGGAGGGTTTATCGTATATAATAAAGAAACGAAAATGGTAATTATTACTCCTAATAACCACCATCGAAGTGTTTTGTGTTGAGTCATGTGCTCTCCAAAATTCAATTCATCTGAAACCTGATTATAATTCATTTATGGAACAACGCCTTTACCACGGAAACTTCACCAATAACGAAATCGCGGATGCTCTGATTGCCCATTTCGATCATGGATCCTATCGGGTACAAAAGGTCGGAGCAGGCAAAATCATGGCCGTGCAAATTGCCACCTCCCCATACGAAACCTCGGGAGGGAAAACCGCCCTCAGCATCACCCTCCAAAATGCAGAGGATGGCGTTTTGATTCAAATCGGGCAACAAACCTGGATGGGAGTGGCGGCTGATCTAGGGGTAACCACCATCGCAGCATTGCGAAATCCGCTCAGCCTTCTTGGTCGCTTGGATGATATCGCCCAAGATATCCAGAACTTACAACTCACCGATGAGGTCTGGCAAACCATTGATCAAACCTCGCGTGCTATTGGTTCAGGTTTCGATCTCTCGGCCCGCCTGAAAAAATATGTTTGCGAATATTGCAATACTCCTAATGAACCCGGGGCTTCCAGCTGCATCGCCTGCGGAGCACCGCTGGGGAATATTCAGCCACAGACCTGTCCAAATTGTGGATACATCATCTCAACGAATGAGTCTGTTTGCCCCAATTGCAAAAAACCCATTATTCGTTGATTCTCAGGAGTAACTCATGAAATTGAATGGCACGATCACTGATGTTCCGGGCATCAAAGTTGGCCATGCAGAAGATCTTCAAGCAATCACCGGGTGCACTGTGGTTTTGTGTGAAAAAGGGGCAATTGCAGGGGTAGATCAACGCGGCGGTGCCCCCGGGACACGAGAAACAGACGCAATTCGCCCGTTACATCTTGTCAGTAAAATCCAGGCTATTTCCCTGGCGGGAGGATCTGCCTACGGGTTGGATGCCGCCAGTGGAGTAATGAAATATCTGGAAGAAAAAGAGCTTGGCTTCGATACTGGAGTTGCCAGAGTTCCAGTGGTACCTTCAGCAATTCTCTTCGATCTGGCGATTGGCAGTGCTAAAATCCGCCCCGATGCCAATATGGGGTATCAGGCCTGCCTGAACGCCTCAACCGATGCAGTAGAACAGGGATGCGTGGGTGCGGGTACCGGTGCCATGGCCGGGAATGCACTGGGGCCTTCTCAAGCCACGAAATCAGGCATTGGCTCAGCCAGTATTGATATCGGCGGCGGCATCATCGTGGGAGCGATCATCGCTGTCAATCCTTTTGGAGACATCATCGATCCAACCAACGGAACCATTATTGCCGGAACACGCTCCATCCGCAAAGGCCCCATCAAGATTGGGGAAGAGGCCGTTTTTGCCAATACTCGAGATTTGCTCAAGACAACTATTGGGAAAACCGCTATTTCATTTGCCTCCTCCCATAATACTGTGATCGGAGTAGTCGCCACCAACGCTGCGCTTGATAAAGAAGAAACCAATTTTCTCGCGCAAATGGCGCAAGATGGCTTACCGCTGGCAATCCGCCCTGCGCACACCCTTTTCGATGGCGATACCCTGTTTGCACTTTCAACGGGCAGTCATCACGTTGACGTCAATGTCATCGGAACCTTTGCTGTAGAAGTAGTCGCTCAAGCTATCTTGAATGCAGTTCGCTCTGCCACCCTGCTGGGAGGGATCCCCTCGCTCAACGAATTATCTTAATTCCTTGTATAATACAAATTGTCGATTTTCTTCATTCAAAAAGGAATCAAAATGATAAAAATTATTGCCGATACCACTTCTGTCATTGAACCAGAAGAAGCACAAAATCTGGGAATTGTTATGATTCCACAAATCATCGTGTTTGGCGATAAGAGTTATCGCGATGATAACGAAATCACCACTGAAGAATTTCTCTCCAAACTCAGATCTTCTCCCGCCTTACCCAAGACTGCCGCTCCCCCGCCCGCGCTTTACACCCCTGTTTTCGAGCAGATCAGCAAAGATCATGATTCTGCGATCGTGATCTGCCCCTCAGCCAAGGTAAGTGGCACTTACCGAAGCGCCTCTGTAGCAGCGCAGGACTATCCTGATGCAGATATCCATATCATCGATACCTACACGATCGGTCCGGCTTTAGGCACTCTGGTCTACAAGGCCAAACAATGGGCTGACGCCGGGTTGGACGTACCTACAATTCTCGAACGTCTTGCTTTTGCCCGCAAACACAATCTGATCTATTTTTACGTCGATACTCTGGAGTACCTGCACAAAGGTGGCCGCATTGGTACCGCTCAGGCATTGATGGGAAGCTTATTGCAGGTTAAACCAATCCTGATCTTCAAAGATGGGCAGGTAAACCCCTTCGAGACTCAGCGCACAAAACGGAAAGCCATGGCCCGTATCGTTGAGCTGGTCAAAGCACAGTGTCCCCATAACGCCAATTCACAATTGGCCATTTTCCAGGCAGATGCCATGGAAGATGCACTCGCCTTGCGAGCAGAATTCTCCGAATTCATGAGCCTGGATGCCATCCGCATTACCAAGCTTCCTCCGGCGATCATCGTCCATGCCGGGCCGGGTGTTGTGGCAGCTTCTTTCTTCACGGAATTCCCGCAAGACTAGAATGTTCATAAGAGCACACTTTGGTGTGCTCTTATCATTTAACCCATGCTGACAATCTTATTCGAAAACGCAGATCTACTGGCCATAGCAAAGCCATCCGGCTTATTGAGCATCCCGGATGGCTTTAATCCCGATCTACCCAACGCCAGAGACATACTGGCTCAAGACTTTGGTAAATTGTGGACCGTCCATCGCCTGGACAAAGATACCAGTGGAATCCTGCTTTTTGCCAAGAACGCTGAAGCACATCGCGAACTTAATGAGCAATTTACCCATCATTCTATAAAAAAGAGTATTGGGCCATTGTTTTGGGAAGTTTTCCTGAAACTCTGTCGATCGAAAAACCCCTCCGCATCAACGTAGGGTCACGTCACCGCACCATCATCGATGAAGTCAATGGCAAAGCGGCTAGAACGGATTTCGAGTGCCACGAAATATTTCATGAGAATTACTCACTTATTTCTGCTTTTCCTTATACTGGCTACACGCATCAAATTCGAGCCCATCTCTATTCGGCCGGCTACCCCATTCTATTTGATCCGCTCTACTTCACAGAACTTTCCACCCATCTTTCTCTTGAAGTAAATTGCCGACGCTTGATGCTGCACGCTTTTTCGATTCAATTCGTATCCCCGCAATCGTCTCAACCAATTACCTTGACCTGTCCTCTCCCCAAGGACTTCACTGACTGCATGCATCTGCTATCACAACCACCCGTAAAACGGGTGGTTTGCTCTGCGGCTATAAGCCTTTAATGCTAGCCAGCGCCTCAAGGCGCTGGCTTTCTCTTCGTTCAAGCCACTTCGCTTTTATCTCTTCCGCTTGCCCCTCAAGGGGCTTTGTCACTAGCTACCCCTTGAAGGGGTCTTCATATTCTTTTACACTCAGTCGATCTACTGCTATATCTTGTTTCTCTTGCTCTTATATATACTTCTTGATCGTTGCTTCATTCAACCCTACTGTACTCACATAGTATCCTTCTGACCAAAAATGCCGATTCCCAAATTTGTATTTCAGATTGGCATGCTTGTCAAATATCATTAGCGCACTCTTCCCTTTCAGGTATCCCATAAAACTCGATACGCTTATTTTGGGCGGTATGCTTACCAGCATGTGTACATGATCTGGCATTAGATGCCCTTCGATAATCTCTACCCCTTTATACTTGCATAAGTCTCGTAATATCTTCCCTATGCTTTCTTTGTATTGGTTGTAGTTTATCTTTCGCCTATATTTTGGCGTAAATACTATATGATATTTGCACATCCACCTCGTGTGCGCTAAACTATCTTCTGTACTTCCCATGAAATCACCTCTCTGCTTCGGTAGTGGCTTGAACAATCACTATTCTAGCTTCTTAGGTGGTTTCTTGGTTTAACCTCTTGTCTCCACCCGCTTAGCGGGTGGTTTTTTGTCTCCCTCGCTTCGCTCGCTCGACAGGCTAAAGCCCATTAAATAAAAATAGGGCATCCAGAAATCTGGATGCCCTATTTTTATGTTACAGAAAAAAACTAACCGATCTTTGCCGGTCTCTTGCTGACAGAAACAGCCCAGATAATTGCGGCTAAAAGAACAACGGCCACAACAACACGGACAACCACAGCCCCTTCGTAGCTGACGATCACAGGAGCGGCCAGCAAGCTGATCAGGTTGACCACTTTAATCATCGGGTTCAAAGCCGGACCAGCGGTGTCTTTCAGAGGATCACCCACGGTATCACCCACGACAGCAGCCTTATGGCGCTCAGAACCCTTACCGGTGTTCTCAGCGAGATTGCGGGGTTCGTCCTCGACCATCTTCTTGCAGTTATCCCAGGCACCACCAGAGTTAGCCATGAAGACAGCCAGTAACTGCCCACACAGGATAACACCAGCCAGGAAACCACCCAGCGCTTCCACGTTGAGAGAAAGACCAATGAAAAGTGGTGTCAAGACAGCGATAGCCGCCAGCGGGATCAATTCTTTCTGCGCGGATTGGGTTGAAATGCCCACAACCTCAGCGTAATCCGGCTTCACAGTTCCTTCCATGATACCGGGAATACGGAACTGACGGCGAACTTCTTCCACGATACGGCCGGCAGCACGGCTGACCGCACGGATGGAAAGAGAGCTAAATAGCCAGGGCAAAGCGCCACCCAACAAGAAGCCAATGAACACACGAGTATCAGCAACGTTGATCCCCGTCAATGGTGTCATTCCTAAATTCGCCTGCACCTTGCTCACATCGGTGATGTAAGACGAGAACAAGCTGACTGCGGCAATCACAGCCGAGGCAATGGCAACACCCTTAGTGATCGCTTTGGTGGTATTGCCAACAGCATCCAGGTCAGCCATAATCTGGCGGGCCTTGAGGGTTTCCTCATCGGTCATGTCGTGCCAGGCCATCTCACCAATACCATTGGCGTTATCCGAGATCGGGCCGAAGGAATCCATGGCCACGTTATTCCCGGTGTGACTCAGCATACCGATACCCACCATAGCCACACCATACAAAACATAAATCAGGGTTTGGTTGGATAACACGCCCAGAGGATTGCTGCCTCCATAGAGCAGTAAAGCGCCAATGAAGGAGATCACAATCGCGATCAGAGCATACACACTGGATTCCATACCCAGAGAAAGGCCAGAGAGGATTGTGGTCGCTGGTCCAGTTCGGGTGGAATTGACAACGTCCTTCACTTCCTGGCTCTTGGTAGAAGTGAAAGCAGAGGTCAACGGGTTGAAAGCCACAGCCAGGGCAACACCGATGGTGGTCAGCATGGCCAGCTTCCAATCGTGAGCGTAGAAAATAGCGACGATGAAAGAGAAGATAATGGTGTTCACGCTCGAAACTTCATACGAGCGGAACATGGATCCTTCTGCATCGTGAGAGCGCAAGAATTTGATCGGGAAGTTTTCCCAGATCGGCACGGTGAAAGTACCCAAGATTGAGCTCAAAACACCAATACCACGAATGATCAGCGGATAAACAATCCATTTCAAGCTGCCATCCTGGCTATACAGAGAAAGGCCCAGGATCAAAGCAGAAACGATTGTGGTTTCATAGCTCTCGAAGATATCTGCCGCCATACCAGCGCAGTCACCCACGTTGTCACCCACGAGGTCAGCGATTACCGCAGCGTTACGCGGATCATCTTCCGGAATGTCTTTTTCAACTTTCCCGACCAGGTCAGCGCCGACATCAGCAGCCTTGGTGTAGATACCACCACCCACACGCATGAACAGAGCGATCAGCGTGCCGCCAAAACCGAAGCCAAGCAAAGCATCTGGAGCCGCTTTACCAAAAATGATGAAGATGACGGTACCGCCGAGCAGGCCCAGGCCATCTGTCAACATACCGGTGATTGTGCCGGCATAATAAGCAATGGAGAGTGCTTCATTAAATGAGCGGCGAGCCGCTGATGAAGACCTTACATTGGCTTGAATTGCCATGCGCATACCGAGTTGGCCCACAATTAAAGAAAAGGACGCCCCAAGTACAAATGCCAGAGAACGTCCTAAAGAGATAATTAATTGTGTGTTGTTGGGAAACTCTTCAAGTGCTTCGGAACTGGGTTTCACAACATAAACAGAAAGGAAGAGTGCCACAAACAGAATTCCGACTGCCGGAAGAATGGTTTTCAGTTGGCGACTCAAGTAACTGTTCGCGCCGACTCGAATGGCATCCCACACTTCCTGCATCTTTTTTGAGCCTTTATCCTTTTTCAGGACAGTGCCCCGGAGCAACCAGGCATAGAGGAGGCTAATGAAAGCCACGACCAGGACTGCGACAATGGCAATTTGTTCAAAACCGTTCATGCCATGTCTGGTGCCCATTCCTAAAAGATCTATCTGCATACTACCCTCCAGAAAAACTAAAATGAGAACTTGATGCGGATTTAAGAAAATTCACCAAACATTCTACCACTAGTTTATGGTTTTGTACGAGAGGATTCGAAATTTCATTATTTTGGTTATGTAGGATTACAGTAGATATTGGACAGAGGAGAATAAAAAGATAGCAGGAAAAGGGAAGAACCGTTATTGTTATAGCGCTGAAACCAAAACAAAACGGAGGTCACCAAATCCTGCTATGAATACGATAACACAGGAAATGAAATACCGGAACTCAATTGTGAAATATGCTCAGGACAAAGGAGTAACGAAAGCGGCAAGGAAGTACAACAAAGCCCGATCCTATATCTACTTCTGGTTGGGAAGATATGACGGGACAGTTGAATCTTTGGCAAACCGATCTCGCCGTCCTCACAGGCACCCCAACCAGCAAAACGAGGCAGAGATCAAACTGGTCACCGATATGCGGCGACGGAACCCACAACTTGGACTAATGGAGTTCTGGTTCAAACTGCGAGAACGAGGCTATCGCAGGCATTATGTAAGCCTTTTTCGACTGATGGTTCATCTGGGGTTATTCGCTCCTAAAGAGAGCGTGAAGAAGAAATATCAGGCCAAACCCTACGAGCAGATGAGCCATGCAGGAGAGCGAGTTCAAATCGATGTGAAATGGGTGCCAGTAGAGTGTATTGTAGGAGAAAAGAGGCAAATGTTTTATCAATACACAGCCATTGATGAGTACAGCCGTTTACGTTACCTGGGAGCCTTTGAGGAAGTAAACACTTACTCTTCTCTGCAATTTCTGGAGGATGCCGTTGCCTGGTATGCCAGGCAAGGGATCAAGATCGAATGTGTGCAAACGGACAATGGCACTGAATTCACCAAACGGTTATTGCGAACTCGCGACGAAGACAACTTGACTCTATTTGAAGCAAGACTGCAAAGTCTGGGGATCCGCCACAAATACATTCGACCTTATACACCGAGACATAATGGCAAAGTCGAAAGAAGCCATCGTGAAGATCAGAAAAGGTTATATAACTCTGCCAAGTTTTACTCGTTTGCAGATTTCGCCAATCAGCTGAAAAGATACAATCAGCGCTCTAACAATACCCCCATGCGCCCTCTGGGCTTCCTTTCTCCTAGACAATTCTTCCTTAACTCTGTCCAATATGTTTGACAAACCTACAATTCGAAATTTCATTATTTTGGTTAATACTTCATTAGAAAGCAGTAAACTTATTGACTTTTGCCATCAAATTGTTGTATAGTGTATTTCGCTTAATTAAAGAGGATACTTACTAATGAGCGGAACTATCTCACCGCTCATTAGTTGCTCATAGGGTACTACGTTATTAACCAAAGTCTATTGAATTTCTAATCTTTTTTGTGTATGCTCAATTTAGCGAGTAGCTGTCCCTTGCTCGCTTTCACAGGAAGGTAGTCCGTTACTAAAATGGAAAATCCGATTATTAATATTGTTGATGACGATGATGAAGAATACCCGGCGATTGCTCGGCTGATTGAATTAGGCCGGCAAAAGTCGTATGTCACGATCGATGACATTCTACACTTCTTCCCCGAAGCGGAACAAGATGTAGAACAACTGGAAGAGACCTTTGCTGCTCTGATGAGCGCCGGAATTGCCTACGTTGAAGACGAAGCAATTCATGACGAACCTACTGAAGAAGAGCTTTCCAGTGCTGAAGACGAAGAATCCCTCGAAGCCCATTCTACTTCGATTGATGATCTCGAAAACATCGATACTGACGATACGATTGGGCTGTACTTAAAGGAAGTCAGCCGGGTTCCCTTGCTTACTGCTGAAGAAGAAGTAGAACTGGCCCAGCGCATCGAACGCGGGCGTATGGCTCGCGAAGAGTTGGCCCGTGGCAACGTCAGTATTCGTCGTCGTCAAGAATTACGCAAATTGATCGAAGATGGTTGGGCGGCTCGTGAGCACCTGATCACCGCCAACTCCCGGTTGGTCATCAGTGTGGCCAAGAAATACATGGGGCGTGGTGTACCTTTCCTGGACCTGATTCAGGAAGGCAACATTGGTCTCATCCGTGCCACCAAGAAATTCGATTACCGTCGCGGGCATAAATTCAGCACCTATGCCACCTGGTGGATTCGCCAGGCTGTGACCCGGGCCATTGCCGATCAAGGTCGTACGATCCGTGTACCCGTCCACATGGGTGATCAAATCAATAAATTGCTGCGCATCCAGCACCAATTAACCCAGCGACTGGGGCGTGAACCAACTGTAGACGAACTGGCCGTCTCTCTGGATGTTCCCCCGAAAAAGGTTGAGAACATGATCCAGGTTGCCCGTCGCCCGCTGTCTCTGGAAACACCAACCGATGACGAAGAGGATTCCGTGCTTGGCGACTTCATTGAAGATGATGAGGCTCCCCCGCCGGATGAATCCGCGACTTATAATTTGCTGCGTGAGCATCTTGAAGAAGTTTTAAACGGTCTTCCGCCGCGCGAAGTACGCATCCTGCAATTGCGCTACGGACTTCTGGATGGTCAGGCCTACACACTGGAAGAAGTTGGCAGAAAGATGGGCGTTACGCGCGAAAGAGTCCGCCAAATCGAAGCGCAAGCCCTGAGCCGCTTACGTCATCCCTCGATACGACGGAAATTACGAGATTACTTAGGCGAATAATCAAAAATACGGTATGATAAATTCATACCGTATTTTCTTGCTTAAACCAACAAACTGTTGCATACTACTTTAAGTAGGAGTAATACATATGCCAAATCTTTCTTTACGCGCTTACGAAAAACAAATTGAAAACCTGATCGAAGAAAACCGTATTGACGAAGCCATTGAGCATTGTCAACAAATTCTTCGTTCTTATCCCAAGTGCATTTCGACGTATCGCATCCTCGGCAAAGCCTTGCTGGAGGGGAAACGCTACGATGAATCTGCCGACGTTTTCGAGCGTGTATTGACTGTTTTCCCGGATGATTACATTGCCCACGTGGGGATGAGCATCATCCAAGAAAACAACGGCAATCTGGATGCAGCTATCTGGCATATGGAACTGGCATTCGATAGTCAACCTTCCAACATCACCATTCAAGAAGAATTAAAGCGCCTTTTGGGGCTGCGGGATGGTACCCACCCCGCCAAGATTCGCTTAACCCGCGGGGCGCTGGTACGCATGTATGCCCGAGGCGAGTTATATCCCCAGGCAATTGCTGAGATCAAATCCGCTCTGACAGAAGACAGCAAACGGGTCGATCTGAAAGTATTGTTAGCCAAAATGAATTATCTGCTGGGGGATTCCACAGAGGCATTGAATCTGTGTAACCAGCTTGTCAGCGAATTACCCTTTTGCTACGAGATCAACCAGATTCTGGTCTCTTTACTGCCCGGCTCTGATAAGGCAGAAAAGACGCCCATCTATCGTGACCGGTTACAGGCGTTGAATCCATATGAAGCCTTCGTTGGAGAAAAATATTCTTCTGATACTGAAGTACCGGATGATCAGGTGACTGTTGAACAGCTAAGCGAGATCAGCACCGGTTCCATTCCTCAAAATTCGGAATGGGTAAAAAAGATGGATAGCAAATGGGAAGAGGAAGAACCAGCGTCAAATGAGACCTGGTCACCTTTCGGCAACGATGCTGCCCCAGCGAACCCATTCAGCGATACTCCTCCTGTCGCTGAAGATACTCAAGCAGAAGCCCAATCGATTCCGACGAATGAAGTACCCGAGGCAAATTCTGAGGGTGAAAACCTGCCAGACTGGATGCGCTCCGCCGGTTGGTTGCCTACCAATGACACCACCGCTCATGACGCAGAAAGCCAAAATCCATTCGCGGATGACCAGCCGGCACAGGAGGCTGAATCTGCGGATCTTCCAGATTGGCTTCGCTCCCTGGCCCCAGAGGAACCCGAAAACACGCCTGCCGCGGAAACTGATTCGTCAACATTTATGGACAACAACGACCAGCCGGCCGCAGAGAATAGCGCTTCTGAAGAACCAGCAGAAACCGATCTCCCCGATTGGTTGAAAAGCTTCGAAAACGAAAATTCTCAGACTCAGCAACCTGGGGAAGAACTCCCTGATTGGATGAAATCACTGCAATCGGAAGAAAATCAACCCCAAGCTGAGACCCACAAATTCACCCTTCGCGACAGAAACTACGCCTCCTTCAAAAAACGAAGAGGAATCTGTCCCACAAAAATCAACGAATACCTTGCCGCCCCTCTTCGATGAAGAGGAAGAAACAGCCACTTCGCCCAGTCTTCCAACCCAGGAAAGCGCGCAGGAGCCAGAATCCGATGTACCGGATTGGGTACGCTCCGTTATGACCGGGCCAGAGCCAACTCCAACTGAAGCAGAAAACGAAGTGACAGATCAAACTCAGCCACCTACAGCAGAGGAATCGGCAGCAGCAATTTCTGAAAAAACCGGCGACGACTTGCTCTCCTGGCTGCGTGACCTGAAGCCAGAAGAAGAAACCGGAGCTCCACTCTCAGAGGAAACAGAGGGTTCGACCCGCTGATGAAAACGGGAACCTGGAAGACTTTTCTTCTCTGGATCGGTTGGAACACCTGACCGAAGAGTCTCTCCCAGCGGAACAGCCAGAAACTTCAAGCGCTGAAGCTTTTCACAGCAGTATGCTGGATTCGCTCAGTAGTGAGCCTGATATTCAGGAATCCACCGGACCTGTTTCAAGTGAAATGGCCGATTCTTTCGCCCCCCGCTGAACCAGTCGCCTCCCCCATTCCAGAAGTCGAACCTGCAGTGGTTGCCCCCGGAAGAAGCGGTTGAAGCCACAGAAACAGCCGGTAACGGAACCAGCCTTGAGCATTATGTGGAACAGACCCAACTCTACCCAGATGATTTTGCTGCCTGGCAGGCCCTGGGTGATGAGTATGCGCGGGCCAATGAATTTTCAAAAGCTCTGGCTGCTTACAATAAAGCAGAAGAGTTAATTATCCATTCTAAATAACGGAGTTAATTGTGGAACAAACCTTAGTCTTGATCAAACCAGATGGCATTCAGCGCGGTCTGACCGGAGAGATCATCAAACGTCTCGAAAATCGTGGCCTGAAGCTGGTCGCCGCCAAATTTTTACTGGTCAATGAATCCCTTGCCAAAAAGCATTATGCCGTTCACGAAGGGAAACCCTTTTACGCCGGCTTAATCAAGTATATTACCAGTTCCCCACTGATGGCTATGGTGTGGGAAGGCCCACAAGCCGTAGCAGCTGTGCGCCAGACCATGGGAGCCACTCGCCCCACCGAAGCAGCTCCTGGCTCGATCCGCCACGATTACGCGTTGGAAGTAGGTCGTAACTTAACCCATGCCTCTGACTCCGTTGAAAACGCCAAAATTGAGATCAGCATCTGGTTTTAAACCCGAAGAGATCGTCTCTTGGGAACGTGCCACTGACGCCTGGATCCAGGGGCAAAACTAACCCGCTTTCTTCACCATTTCTTTACAGAAAGCAAGAAATAAAGTATATTGGTGTCACTCTTGCGAGTGACACCTTTTGGGCGGGTAGCTCAGTTGGTTAGAGCGCCTCTCTTACACAGAGGAGGGTCGCAGGTTCGAGTCCTGTCCCGCCCACTAGTACCTCCTATAGTGCCCGCTTTTTTCGTGCAACGAAATGAGCGGGTGATCTTTTTTCTGATATAATTACATTCCCGGGGATGAAAGGCTTCGACGGGCGAGGCTGATCCCGGAATGCGTGCCGAGAGGTACCGACCTCGTTAACTCAGTACAAACCTTTAAGTGCCAATCGCACAAACACCTACGCAGCTCTTCCTCTCGCCGCCTAGCGTCGAAGGATCCTGCGCCTGACACCTCGGTGTCACGTCTGTCTGCTCCGCACTCTTACCGGTAGCAGAACAGGCGTCACAAAGTAAGAGTGCCGCAATTCAAGCCGCGAGGATTGCGAAAGAGGGCTTTCGGGCCTGAGCGGATGGTCAACATCGGGTTCTGTGACTCTTCCTGACGCTGACGACACTCAAGAGGCTCTACGCATGTAGATTTCCGAGGGTTGAATCGTTCGGACGCGGGTTCAATTCCCGCCATCTCCACCTAAAAAACACCAGCTACTTGCTGGTGTTTTTTGATCTTGATTTATATCGTGCAAACCAGGCCTTTCAAATAAGCACCTTCTGGAAAGTTGAGGGCAATCGGGTGATCAGGCCCCTGCGAGAGCTGAGCCACGATCTTGGCTTCGACTCCTGCATCCAGAGCTGCTCCGCTGACAATCTTTTGAAAGAAATCGCGAGAAATTCCTCCCGAACAAGAAAAGGTAAAGAGTACTCCACCCGGATTGAGCAGCTTAAATGCCAGCAAATTGATGTCTTTGTAACCGCGAGCGGCCCGCTCTGCTTGAGCCACAGTTGGAGCAAACTTCGGTGGATCCAGAATAATGACATCATAGCTACGGCGGCTGTCACGGAACTTGCGCAATTCGGTAAAAACGTCTTTCTCGAGTAATTCTGACTCACGGTCAGCAAAACCGTTAAGCTCCAAATTGCGAGAAACTTCTTGCAAAGCTGGGCCAGAAGAATCCATCGAGGTCACGCGTTGAGCCCCACCAGCAAAAGCATAAGCGCTAAACGCCCCGGTATAGCAAAAACAATTGAGTACTGATTTACCAGCAGCATAACGCTGCAGCAAAGCCCGATTTTCACGCTGATCGAGAAAAAAGCCCGTCTTCTGACCCTTTTCAAGGTCAACTTCGAACGTAAGCCCGTTTTCAACCACATGGATTGGTTCAGATGGCATTTTTCCCCATATTAATCCTTTGCGCGCGTTCAACCCCTCCAGTTCACGCACGTCAACGTCAGAACGCTCATAAATGGCCGTACACCCATCGACCTGACTCAACAGCTCGATGATTCCCTGGCGATGAGCCTCGATTCCAGCAGTAAGAATTTGTATCACCAGAATCGAATCGTAACGGTCCACAATCAGTCCGGGTAAACCATCCGATTCACCATGAATCAATCGATAAGAATTCGTGGTTTGAGACACCCCAATCAAGTGCCGCAAAGCAATCGCCCGCTCGATCCTTTTTGCGAAAAAAGCCTGGTCAATCACTTCCTCTTCATCCCAGCACCACATCCGGGCCCGAATCTGGGAATCGGGGCTGAAGGAGGCCAGACCAAACTTTTCGCCCTCCCCGCTGCGAATGGCAACCGTGGCCCCTGGCTCAAGCCCCTCTGGAACACGCTCCAGGGCAGAAGCAAAAATCCAGGGGTGTTTCAGCCGTACTGATTTTTCGCGGCCTTTTTTAAGCGTAATTTCAGGTATTTTCATACAAGTTTTCCAGAATTCTGAATCAACTGATAGAGATCAGCTTCGCTCAATTCACGAACGCCCAAAGTACGCGCCTTTTCAAGCTTAGAACCGGCGTTTTCTCCCAAACCAAGAAACTGGTGTTTTTGCTCACGCTATCAGTGGTCTTACCACCATTCTTTTCGATCAAAGTCTTGGCTTCATCACGCGAAAGCGTAGGTAAAGTGCCAGTGATCACAAAAGTGTAACCCATTAACACTTTAGGCCCAGAAGATTCTTCCTTTTGAGCCTTTGGCCAGACACCCGACTTGCGCAGCTTTTCCAGAACCAACTGGTTGGCAGGGCGAGAGAACCAGTCCACAATAGCCGCAGCAATATTTGGTCCAACGCCTTCAATTTCCATTAACTCTGGCTCACTCGCGGACTTCAGTTCATCCATATCGGCATAATGCCCGGCCAGATCAGTGGCCATCACTTCGCCCACCCCACGAATTCCCAGTGCATTGATCAAACGCTCCAGTGATTGAGCTTTCGAGACCCGAATCGCTTCAATCAAATTCTCCGCTTTCTTTTCAGCAAAACCTTCCAGATGAAGCAAATCGACAGCAGTCAAGGTATACAGATCAGCTACATCTTTAATCAATCCCGCCTCGATGATCTGTTCGACAATTTTGATACCCAGGCCAACGATCTCCATTGCCCCCGCGTGAAACAAAATGCTCCACATTGCGCACCAGCTGCGCCGGGCAGGCAGAATTGACACAAAACCAGGCCACTTCTCCTTCAAAATGCTCGGTAGGTTGTCTGCATGAAGGGCAAACCTCAGGAACGGTAAAAATTCGCTCCGCGCCCGTTCGCACTTCTTTGATTGGGCCAATCACATAAGGAATGACATCTCCGGCACGTTTGATCAGAATGCGGTCCCCAATGCGGATGTCTTTTTCTTTGATGAAATCAAAATTATGCAGGGTGGCCTGCTTCACCACCACTCCCCCAATCTCGACAGCATCGAGAATGGCATAAGGGGTCAATACCCCAGTTCTGCCCACATTAACTCCTATATCTTTGAGAACGGTAGTCACTTCGCGCGCCGGATATTTCAGAGCGATCGCCCCGCGCGGATCCTTACCCACGAAACCCAGCTCGGCCGCTACACGCAGATCATTCAATTTAATTACCACGCCATCTACTTCAAATGGAATATGGTCCCGGCGTTCATTCCAGGCAGGAATCTGGGCAACCACTTCATCAATAGTGCCCAATTGTTGATTCAAGCTGCTCACCGGGAAGCCCAACGCTTTGAGGAGATTCAACGTTCCCCATTGAGTCTCAGGAGTCGGTTCTGACGAATCCACGATAGCGTAAGTCAGAACTGTCAATGGACGAGCTGCAGTTAATGCCGGGTCAAGCTGTCGTAACGAACCGGCAGCGGTGTTACGCGGGTTCAAATAAGTCTTCTGCCCGGCTTCTTCAAGCTTCTGGTTTAGCGCGTCAAAATCCTTCGAGAAAATAAATGCCTCTCCACGCACGACAAACCGTTGAGGAACGTGCATTCCGTTTTCCTCTACCGGAATGTGCAAAGGAATGGCTTTCACTGTACGCAAATTTTCAGTAATATCTTCCCCGACTTCACCATCACCGCGCGTCGCCCCACGTACAAAAATACCATTCTCATAATGCAATACCACTGTCAGCCCATCAATCTTTGGCTCCATCACAAAAGTGGAGTGCTGTACGCGATCGTCCAAGGCCACGATCCGCTCATACCAGGCACGCAGATCTTCCCCACTGAAAGCATTCGCCAGGCTGAGGATCGGGGCTGGATGGCGCACTTTAACAAAGCGGTCCAACGGTTTATCGCCAGCGCGCCGGGTTGGGGAGTCTTCCTTCACCCATTCTGGATGCTGCTCCTCAATACCGCGCAACTTTTTCATCATTTGATCGTATTCATAATCGCTGATCAATGGATCATCCAAGACGTGGTAACGATAGTTGTGAAAATGAATGTCTTTCACCAGCTGACGATATTCAAGAAATAAGGAATCCTCTGCCATAGGCCACCTCATTTGAAATTATAGCAGGATTATGAACAAATTTACTATTTATTAATAGGAACGTATTTGAAAACCAGATGCGTCTGGGGATTAATTCAGGTAGAATATTATTGTCATTCTCACGCTAATTGGAGGAAATATGTCTGGTGGAAAAATTGTTGCCATTATTGCAGCGGTTATCCTGATCCTGTTTGGAGCCTTAATGATCCTCGGTGGAACCAATTCCGCCGCCGGGGCGATTGGCTGGCTGCCCGTTGGGATCGTCTTTATTGGGATTGGATTAGTCATCATCTATTTTGCGACCCGTCAGGCCGCCAAAGCCGCGGATAATAACGTCACTTTGAAAATCGACCTGCCCGGGAATGTTTCCATGGACACCTTAAAATGCAAAAGCTGCGGGGGAACGCTGCAGCCAGAAAATATTCAAATGGTCGCAGGCGCTCCGGTAGTGACCTGCCCTTATTGCCATACGACTTATCAATTAACTGAAGAACCAAAATGGTAAGCGTTTATCTATCTCTGGGAGGGACGAATGAAACATCTTAGGTACGTGTGTTTATTGCTGATTTTCGTTGTGCTGGCTGGGAGTGTTACCCCTGTTCATGCGCAAGATTATCGCTTCCAGGTACCAGAAGAATCTGCAGTTGTCACGATCAACACAGACGGTTCAATCTCAATCGATTATTCGATCACTTTTAATAATGATTCTGGAGCGCATGCCATCGATGTAGTCGATATCGGCATGCCAAACTCAGATTACGTCTTGAAATCCATCACGGCCTCTGTGGATGGTTATCAGCTTAGCCGTATTACCAAGTCAGATTACGTCGATCCGGGGATTTCTGTTTATCTGGATAACCGCGAAATTCCCGCCGGGGGAACAGGCACGCTGGCGGTCCACGTAGGCACGGTCAACAACGTGATCTACCCGGCGACACAAACGGAATCAGAAAGCTACGCCAGCTTCGTCTTCTCGCCCAACTGGTTCGATAGTCAATACTGCTATGGAGATACCAACCTGCAGGTTACCCTCCTGCTGCCGGCTGGATTGCAATCCGCTGAAACCCGCTATTACACCCCCGAAGGGGGATGGCCTGGGCCAGATGAGCCCGAATCCAAAATTATGGAAGACGGGAAAATCTTCTTCACCTGGGTTTCAGATCAAGCCAATGCCTATACTGAATATAAGTTTGGAACCAGCTTCCCGGCCCGAGTACTGGCAGAAAATGCCATCGTCACTTCCCCTTATACCGGGCCAGGTACTTCTTCCACTTCTTCTTCCGGCTCAGATGGAATCAGCTTCGATACCAGTGCCATCTGTCCTTTTATCTTTTGTTTGGGCTTCATTGGTTTCTTCATCCTGATCATCTACTCTGCCACGGTCGGAGCCCAAAAACGCAAGATGCAATATCTGCCTCCAAAAATCTCGATGGAGGGACACGGCATTAAGCGCGGGTTGACGGCAGTAGAAGCAGGGATTTTGATGGAACAGCCTATGGATAAGATCATGACCATGATCTTGTTTGGCCTGCTCAAGAAAAATGCTGCGGAAGTAGTAACAAAAGAGCCGCTGGCAGTCAAAGCAGCCGATCCGCTGCCCGCTGACCTGTATGGTTATGAGACAGATTTTCTCAGTGCCTTTACCTCGACTTCTTCTTCTGAAAAGCGCAAATTGCTGCAAAAGATGATGGTCAACCTCATCCGCAGTGTCGGTGAAAAGATGAAGGGCTTCAGCAAGAAAGAGACCGTTGCCTTTTATCAAGATATCATGAAACGTGCCTGGGAACAGGTCGAGCAAGCCGCTACTCCAGAAGTCAAGGGACAGGTTTACGAAGACGTAATGGATTGGACCATGCTCGACAACGATTACGAGAAACGCACCACCCAGACTTTCAGCGGGCCAGTATTCATTCCGACTCCAAGCTGGTGGTGGCGTTACGAACCCAGCTATCCACGGACGGTTTCCGCGGCTCCAGTTTCCACCGCAGGGTCCTCCACTTCGTCAGGGAGCGGTGGACGGGTATCGCTGCCTTCACTCCCGGGTTCCGCGTTTGCCGCCTCTGTCGTGGGCAGTGTTCAGAATTTCTCGACCAACGTATTGGGGAATCTGACCTCTTTTACCAGCGGTGTAACCAACGTCACCAATCCACCCCCACCTCCCTCCACTTACCGCAGTTCTGGTGGCGGCGGTGGAAGTTCTTGCGCCTGCGCTTGTGCCTGTGCGGGATGTGCCTGCGCCTGTGCTGGCGGTGGCCGCTAAAGAAAGCATCTTATTTTATGTCAGTAAAGAGTTCTTTCGCTCGATTGGCTCATCGTTCACCAGTGGCAGCATTGCCTGCCACTGGTGTCTACCATTTTCTGCGTGAATCCGACGCCGAAAAAAGCCGCATTCACCTGCGTCTCGATCCGGATGGCACAGGAACTCTGATCATCAATGCCAATCGCATCTTTCACTTGAACCCCACAGCGGCCCTGATGGCTTATTACTCGCTTGCCCGTACTGACGAAACCGCTGCCGTGAAAGCCTTCGAAAAGCAATATCAGGTCAGCCGCAGTCAAGCGCAGCAAGATTTTGCTCAATTCCGTTCTGAACTGGAAGCACTGATCTCGCCAGAGACCTGCCCCATTTGCGATCTTGATCTTGAAACAACTGCACCATTCAGCAGTTCACCCACAGCGCCCTATCGAATGGATCTGGCCCTGACTTATCGCTGCAATAATGCCTGCGCTCATTGTTATAACGCTCGCTCACGAAATTATCCGGAATTAAAAACCGAAGATTGGTACCAGATTCTGGATCGTCTCTGGGAACTGGGAATTCCCCACATCGTTTTCACGGGCGGGGAACCTACCCTGCGTGATGACCTTCCAGAATTGATTCACCATGCCGAGCAGAATGGGCAAATCACCGGTCTGAATACCAATGGTCGGCGTATGAAAGACCCGGTTTACGTGCAGCAATTGATCGATGCTGGTCTGGATCACGTCCAGATCACCCTCGAAAGTCACCGCGCTGAGATTCACGACAAAATGGTCAACGCGACTGGCGCCTGGCAAGAAACTGTCGCCGGGGTCAAAAATGCAGTGAATTCCCGGCTGTACGTGATGACCAACACCACGATGCTGAAATGGAATGCTCCTTTTCTGACCGACACGCTGGAATTTTTGGGGCAACTGGGGTTGAAAACCGTAGGGCTGAATGCCTTGATTTATTCAGGGCGAGGCAAAACCGTGGGTACCGGCCTCTCCGAGTCAGAACTAATGCCGCTTCTCGACATCGCCAAGCAAGTCACCGAAAAATATAAGCAAAGATTGATCTGGTACACTCCCACAGAGTACTGCCATTTCGATCCGGTGCAAATGCAGTTGGGAGTCAAAGGCTGTACTGCAGCCCTGTATAACATGTGCATCGAACCTGATGGCAGCGTGATCCCCTGCCAATCCTATTATCAAAGTCTGGGAAAACTGCTCGAGAATTCTTGGAATTCCATCTGGAACCACCCACTCTCACAAAAGTTGCGCAACCGCCAGGGATTGCCTGAAAAATGTCATTCCTGCCTGCTGGTGCAGGAATGCGGCGGCGGCTGCCCGTTAAAATTCGAGTCTATTTCATGTGAAAGCTCTTCACAGGAGGGTTTATGAAAGTTCGCATTCGCTCGATTTTCGATAAATTATTCTTCACTCCCAAGCCATTTCCTCCTGGCAATTACCAAGCCACCCTTACCAACGAAGATGGCTCGCCATTGCGGCTGCATCTGCGGGTTGAGAAAGATGGTTTGGGCTTATTGATCGTCAACGCCTCCACCATTCTTCACCTCAATCAAACTGCGACCGAGATCGCATATCATCTCATTCAAAATACCCCAGCAGAAGAAGCCATTCAGGAAATGCTCAAACGTTATCGTTCGAGCTACACTGAAATCCACGATGACTTCAAGAACATGAAGATCCGCCTGACCTCCCTGCTGAACACCCCCGATCTTGACCCCGAAACTTTTCTGGATATCGAACGCGTTGACCTGCACGGACAAGAAATCTCTGCTCCCCTGCGCCTGGATTGCGCGTTAACTTACCAGCTTTCCAGCGGGGAAGCCAGCATCTATGCCCCAACGGATCGGGTAGCCCGTAACCTCGACAGCGAGGAATGGAAAAAGATTCTGGAAAAAGCCTGGGCAGCTGGAATTCCGCACATCGTTTTTACCGGCGGCGAGCCCACGCTGCGGCCAGATCTACCCGAACTGATCGAACATGCAGAACAATTGGGGCAAGTCACCGGGGTAATCAGCGATGGCTTACGCTTCACAGAAAAAGATTATCTCGAGTCGCTCTTAAAAGCCGGTCTGGACCACATTCTCTTTATCTTGAACCCGGAAGAAGAACATTCCTGGGAAGCTTTGCGGGATGTACTCGGAGAAGACGTCTTTACCACTGTCCATCTCACGGTAACTGCAAACAGACCTCTGGATGCCAGTTCCCTGCTGCCAAAGCTCTCTGAAATGGGAGTGAATTCACTCTCTCTCAGCACAGATGAACCAGAGATGCAAAAAACACTGGCTGCCATTCAACAAAAGGCCACCGAAAATGGTTTCACGCTGGTCTGGGATCTGCCAGTACCCTATTCCAGAAACAACCCCATCAGCCTGGAAATGGAATCCGCGGAATCACACAAAGAAGGAGCAGGCCACACCTGGCTCTACGTGGAACCGGATGGTGAAGTATTACCCGGTCAGGGCATCAACCGGGTGCTCGGCAACTTCCTGACCTCTGAATGGGAAGAAATCTGGCTGAACGCACGGAAATAATGGCCTTTTCTCTCGATCAATGGCACGCAAGGTACCTTGAGCAGGCGCAATGGACTGCCCCCTTGCGTGCTTTTCTTTTGCAGCAGCTTTCGTTACCTGCTCAGGCGCGCGTGCTCGAGACTGGATGCGGTACTGGTGCACTCTTCCCGAATAGGTCACAACTCAGCAATTATGAATGGTACGGCATCGATATCGCACCCGAGCGTTGTGCCTTTGCTCAAAAAGGAAACCCTGCCGCCATTATTTCTTGTGCAGAGGGCATTCGCTTGCCCTTTGCGAATGCCACGTTTGACCTCACCTTCTGCCATTATTACCTGCTGTGGATGAATAACGCTGCGCTGCCGGCTCTGCGGGAAATGGCGCGGGTTACCCGGCCAGGGGGTTACGTGATGGCCATGGCTGAGCCAGACTATGCTGCCCGCATCGACTTCCCGGCAGAAACCGCACAACTTGGGCAACTGCAAAACTCTTCCCTGCAGAAACAAGGAGCCGCACTGGATATGGGGCGGCGATTACCCGAACTGTTTCGCCAGGCGGGGATCAGCGAAATTCAGTTTGGACAGAGCGGTTTTCAGCGCGAGGTCACGGGGACGCCGCAATGGCTTGATTCTGAATGGAAAGTAATCGCTCAAGACCTGGCAGATACCCTCCCCCCTCAAGAAATTGCTCACCTAGAACGTCTGGATCGCCAACACTGGCAGAAAGGCAGCCGGGTGTTGCAGATCCCAACTTTCTATGCTTATGGCAAAGTGAAAGCTGAGTGAATGCATACACTCGTGCAGGATATTTTAAGATTTCGTTGCAAGCAAATGTCTTGAGTTTCCTTGACGCCCCCCCTACCCCTATGGTAAACTATTGTCTGTTCGGGGGCGTGGTGTGTAGCGGCTAACATGCGGCCCTGTCAAGCCGAGATCGCGGGTTCGAACCCCGTCGCTCCCGCCTGAACAAGAAAATGACTGCCTTCGAGGCAGTTATTTTTTTATCCGGTATAATCACAGCAGAAATTCATTACAGGAGGAAAATGCATGAAAATCTATATTACCGGCATCAGCGGTTTTCTCAGCATCAACCTGGTGCGCTATTTGCTGGCGCACGGCTATACCGACATCAGCGGGATTGACCTGGTTGATTTCGATTACCCAGAACGTGACCAGATCACTTTCTTGAAAGGCGACATCCGCGACCAAGAAGCGCTCAAGAAAAGCATGGCTGGCGCTGACATCGTGATCCACACTGCGGCCGCACTGCCCCTGTACTCACCAGAAGACATCTACACCACGGATATCGTTGGCACCCGCAACGTACTCGAAGAAGCCGTGGCCGTAGGCGCCAAACGCTTTGTGCACATCTCTTCTACGGCAGTATACGGGGTTCCCGATCATCATCCGCTCTACGAAACTGACCCGGTCAGCGGGGTTGGCCCTTACGGTGAAGCCAAAGTTCAGGCAGAAGAAGTTTGCCGCGAATACCGCAGCCGGGGGCTGACCGTCTCGACCATCCGGCCAAAATCATTCATCGGGCCAGAGCGTCTGGGAGTATTTGCCATCTTCTACGAATGGGCCAGCGAAGGGCGCGGTTTTCCAATGATCGGCAATGGCAAGAATCGCTACCAGTTCCTGGATGTCGAAGACCTGTGCTCGGCAATTCTGGCCTGTATGACCCTGGAAACCGAAAAAGTCAACGACACCTTCAATATCGGCGCAGCTGAATTTACCACCATGAAGGAAGATTATCAGGTCGTGCTGGACGAAGCTGGTTTTGGCAAAAAGATCGTGACCTTCCCGGCTAAACCAGTGATCGCTGTGCTGAAAGTGCTTGAGTTCCTGAAACTCTCGCCCCTGTATCCGTGGATCTATGAAACCGCGGCCAAAGACTCTTTCGTCTCCATCGAAAAAGCGCAGAAGGTGCTGGGTTATGCACCGAAATACTCAAATCAGGATGCCATGCTGCGCAATTACCGCTGGTACATTGCCAACAAGGACAAATTCAGCGGCGGCACCGGGGTTTCGCATCGCCTGCCCTGGAAGCAAAAAGCCCTCAAAACTGGTCAAAATCTTCTTCTAGAGAAAAACGGGACACTCGAATGAGTGTCCCGTTTTCATTTTCGTCAGCAGAGCCCTATTTTACAATCACGCCGTGATATTCCTTGAGGTGAGCAATGGTGCGCTCCACCTCGGACTGCACGGTGCTCTTGGACCAGCCATTCACCTCAGCGAAGATCGCTGCAAACTCCTCCACCAGCGGACGGGTTACCTCACCCAGCCAGGCCAGCGTCGAACGCCGCAGCAAAACATCTTCCACGTGAACCGGTTTCTCGTTCTCTACCAGAAAAATCACTTCCCCGCGCTGCCAGTTGGCCTTGCTCTTCAGCGGAGAATCACCCACACTGGCAATTTCCTTGGCCACCAGCAACGAGCGCGTGCCGTAGCGGACAAAGAGATCCTGTACCACGGATTCCTTCACGCCAGTCTTGTCGCACACATACTTCACCATCTCAGCGCGTTCTTTGTCATTGCGCGGAAAATCCTTGCCGCCGCCCACCCCTAATGCCGCCGTGCTGCGAGTGCGCTTCTTGTCGAGCATTTTCAAGATCACGTCGGTGGTCTGTTCTGAGAAGGCACGGAAACTGGTCCATTTGCCGCCAACCAGGCTGAGCACCGGAATATTGCCCAACTTGTCTTCCTTGATGCTGTGGTCACGAGAAATCTGGCCTGTCGTCTTGGCCCTGGAATACTCCAGCGGGCGTACCCCGGTGAAGCGGAAAACGATGTGCTCTGGCTTGACCGGAATATCCGGGAAGACGCGAGAGACCAGATCGATAAAGTACTGCTCCTCTTCAGGCGTACAGCGCGCTTCATCCGGATTCTCAATGGGCAGATCAGAAGTCCCAATGATGACCTTATCCCAGAAGGGGAAGATCAACACGATGCGACCGTCTTTATTCTCGAAGAAAAATTCTTTATTGCCGATCGCCTGACGCAACTCAGGGAGATCAAGCACCAGGTGAGAACCCTTGGTACCACCAATATAACGTTCTTCAATGCCCATCTCGCGGTTGACCGAATCGATCCAGGGGCCAGCTGCATTGACGATGATCTTTGCCTGCACTGCAAAAGTTTCGCCGGTGACCTCATCCTTAAGAACCACGTTCTCCCCTTCCTTGCCAACCAGAGAAACGTAATTCAAGGCACGCGCGTGCGGGCCTTCTGCCTCGGCATCGCTGATCAAATCCATCGCGTAACGCTCTGGGGAGAGAATCTGACCGTCATAGTAAAGAGCCGTGTATTTGATCTGCGGGTTCAAACGCGGATACATTTGCAGAGAGCGCTTGCGGCCGTAGAATTCGTGGGTCGGAACGGTCTTTTGTTTGTGGGTGAAAGAGTCATACATGATCAGGCCAAACTTGATGACAAATGCCCCCCGTTCCGCCGGTTTATCGAGCCAGTTGAGAAATTTCAAGGGAGCATTCAGCAGCCCGGACCAGAATTTGAAAATCGGGATGACTGTCGGCAGCGGACGCACCACGTGCGGAGCATTCTCGATCATGCGATTGCGCTCCTGAACAGCCTCGCGCACCAGCCGGAACTCCCCATTTTCGAGGTAGCGGATGCCGCCGTGCGCCATGTGGGAAGATGCTGTCGATGCCCCTGAGCAAAAATCACTCCGATCAATCAAAAGAACATTGACACCGTTCAATGCCAGATCACGAAACGTTCCAATTCCGTTAATGCCTGCACCTACGACCAAAACGGTTACCTGATTGTTTTTCTTGAGCTGATCCAGAACTTCTGCTCTTTTCATGATGTGTGCAATCTCCTTGATTATTCCTTTGAGCTATCCAGTTTGGTCTGGATGCCTTGCCCCAGCTCCTGCGACCGTTCATAGGCGGCCAGAATGGCCCGCGAAATCGCCGTGCGGAAGCCAGCTTTTTCAAGATAATACAGCGCCTCAGCGGAAGTTCCGCCAGGGGAAGTCACTTCGTTGCGCAGCTTGGCCGGATGATCCTTTGAAAGGCGGTAGAACTCAACGCTGCCCAATATCGTTTGCGAAACAAGCTGCTCGGCAATGCGGCGTGGGAAGCCCAGATGCACGGCGGCATCGATCATGGCTTCCATAAAGAGGAAAACGTAAGCCGGGCCCGTGCCTGAAACCGCCGTGGCCATATCCAGATAAGACTCGTCATCCACATACACTTCTTCGCCCAGCGTGGTCAACAAATCGATGGTCGACTGTTTCTGCGCTTCGGTCACGCTCTCCGTCGTCGTCCATACCGTGATGCCTTTAGAAATACGCACTGGTGTGTTGGGCATGGTGCGCACGATGTTGGCATGATCAAGTGCCTTTGCCAAACTCTCGAGCTTGATACCGGCAATGACCGAAAGCACCACCGCATCCGGCTTCAATTTGCCTTTGATCGAGCGGGCTACCTGATTGAAGCGCTGCGGCTTGACCGCCAGCACGATAAAATCGGCATTCGCCACTGCCTGGCCGTTATCGGTGGTGATCTGGACGTGATAAAGGTCCTGCAAATGCTGATTGCGCTCCGCCTCTGGCCCGGAAATCGTGACATTCTGGGGGGCACAGATGTGGCTATTCACCAGGCAAGAAAGGATAGCTTCCCCCATCACTCCTGGGCCAATGACAGCAACTTTCATTTTCTCTAACATAGCATTCCTATCCTTTCGAGCGGGTACTGTTTTCTCATTTTACCGCGAACCCCCTCATTCGCAAAACGTTCTTAAGCCTTTCAGATTTTGCCGTTTTGCCGTATCATGCTTAGCGATGGAGACAAGCACGCCAGCTTTCATGATCCGGGAGATCCCGGTATACGGACGATTGATCCTGGCCCCTATGGACGGGTTTACCGACTGGCCAATGCGGTCGATCTGCCGCGAATTCGGTTCAGCCATGAGCTATTCGGAATTTCTCAACGGCATCGACATCACTCAAGGGAACCCGCACCTCAAAAGCCAGCTTTATTTCGCCCCTGACGAGCATCCGCTGGTCTATCAGATCTACGACGATGCTCCGGAGCGGTTCCTCAAAGCCGCGCTCAAAGTAGCCGTCCGCCAGCCAGACATCATCGACATCAACATCGGCTGTTCAGCACGCAACGTCGCCAACCGCGGGGCCGGTTCCGGGCTGCTCAAAACACCCGCCAAGATCGCGCAGATCGCTTCAGCCCTGGTGAGCCAGCTGCCCATGCCCATTACCGCCAAAATCAGGCTGGGCTGGGATGATGACTCGCGTAACTTTCTGGAAGTGGCCCGCATTTTGGAAGACTGCGGGGTGAGCCTGATCGCTGTCCACGGACGAACGCGGCGCCAGGAATATGGGGGCAACGCTGATTGGGATGCCATTGCCGCTGTCAAAGCCGCGGTCAAAATCCCGGTCATTGGCAACGGTGACATCACTGACTTCGCGCTGGCCCAACAACGCCTGCAGCAAAGCGGAGTGGATGCAGTCATGATCGGACGGGCCGCCATCGGCAACCCGTGGATCTTCGCCGGCTCGTCACGCGAGGAACAACCCGTCAGTGAACGCTACCGCGTCATCGAACGCCACCTCAAGCGAATAATCGAACTGTATTCCGAACGCATCGCCATGCTCATGTTCCGCAAGCACCTGCTGCGCTACATGCAAGGTTACCTGACCTCTGCGGAAATCCGCCGCAGTATCTTTTCTCACCTCGAAGCTGACCCGCTGCTCGCCGAAATCCGTACTTTATTCGATCTCAACTAAACCGGAGGAATCATCCATGAGTCTGCTCGAAGAAATCGTTGCCTCCCTGCCCGCTGCGCCCCAGCCGGTACGGCACGTCATGCTGGGCATCCACTGGACAACGGTGTGCAGCCGCTACTGCGGATTGGCCTCGACACTGACCAGCGAACATCTGGAACACGTCGATCTGGACGGCGTTGGTGCCTACACGAAACGTTCCGCACAGGAACTGGCCCGTATGGCCCTGACCGGCAACCACCTGGAACGCAGTATTGGCGTGGCTGCCCTCAATTCGATGATGGACGTTGAAGCACTGCACCCGGTCGAACTCAATGCCTACAACTGGCTCTTCGATCACGTCGCCGGCAAAACCGTTACCATCGTTGGGCATTTCGCCTTCGTGGATCACGTGCGCAGCCTGGCCAAAGAAACCTGGGTGCTTGAACGCAATCCCCGCCCCGGCGACATCCCAGCGGAGCAATCTGCGCCGTATCTGGGCAAAGCGGAGATCATCGCCATCACCGGCAGTGCTGTGGTCAACGGCAGCATGGATGACGTGCTGGCCATGTGCAACCCGGCTGCCACGATCATGGTACTGGGGCCTTCCACCCCGCTTTCGCCGCTCCTCTTCGAACACGGCGTCTCGATCCTCTCGGGAAGCCAGGTCACTGACGAAGACGCGGCTCTGCTCACCATTGCCGAAGGCGGCGGATACTCGCAATTAATGGGTGTGAAACGGGTTACAATATTCAAATAATGGAGGTTCCATGCTCAATACCGATTACTTCAACGAAATCCCGGCCGCGGTCACTGTGTGCGACGCAGACGGGATCATCCTCTACATGAACCAGAAATCACAATCCACCTTTGCGAAAGACGGCGGCGCGGCGCTGATCGGGCGCTCCCTGCTTGACTGCCACCCGGGTGCCTCGAAAGACAAGCTCAAGGCCCTGCTGGCCTCGCATCAGTCGAACAGCTACACCATCGAGAAGAACGGTGTGCATAAAATGATCCAGCAAATGCCCTGGTTCGAGAACGGCGAGTACAAAGGCCTGATCGAGTTCTCTTTCATCATTCCGGCAGAAATGCCGCATTTCATCCGAGGTTAACATGGCCATCTATCACATCGCGATCCAATCTGAATGGCAGGCCGGCCTGGACAAAGGCAGCTACAAACCGGCCGGCTTCGAACGCGACGGCTTCATCCACTTCTCGAAAAAGGAACAGGTGCTGCGCGTTGCCAACGGCCTGTACGCGAACCGGAGCGATCTGGTGCTGCTCAAGGTCGACCCACAGCGAGTGAGCTGCCCCGTCATCGAAGAGAACCTCGAGGGCGGCAGCGAACTGTTCCCGCACCTCTACGGTCCCCTGCCCAGCGCCGCCGTAATCGCCACCGCTCCGCTGACCTGGCAAACAGAGGGATATTCCTTCCCGAACAGCCTGGAAGATTAGCAAAGGAAACCTGATGAAACACTTTATCGTCGAAATCCAGTACAAAGCTCCCATCGAAGTGGTCAGCCAAACCACCCCCAAACATCGTGAATTCCTGCAAAAAGGCTACGAGCGCGGCTGGCTGCTGCTTTCAGGGCCGCAAAACCCCAAAGTGGGCGGCATCGTGGTGTGCAAAGCCCCATCGCTGGCAGAGATCCAGGCCTATTTCGCGCAAGACCCCTACGCCCTGGCCGGGCTTTCGGAATACAAGTTCACCGAATTCGAGCCGGTGAAATACGCACCCCTGGCAGAAGCCTGGGTGAAAGAGTAACGGAGGTAGAAATGAGCGAACCCAATACCCATTATGAAGAGTTTCACGTGAACGGCGAATCGCTGGTCGCCAAGATCAAGGAGATCATCCATGAAGGCAACGTGCGCCGCATCATCATCAAGGATGAGAAGGGCAATACCTACATTGAGATCCCGCTGACCGTGGGCGTGGTGGGGGTCGTGCTGCTGCCGGTGTGGGCCGCGGTTGGCGCCATTGCCGCGCTGGCCGCCAACTTCACCATCGGCGTGGAAAAGGCAGATTAAGCCGCGGCACTTCCCGCCCCCGCGCGGCAACTCGTGGTAAAATACACCTCGTTGCGTCCCTGTAGCGCAATGGATAGCGTGCCGGCCTCCGAAGCCGTCGGTGTGGGTTCGAATCCCACCAGGGACACTCAAGAGATGACCCAGGTCATCTCTTTTTCGTTAACTTCATGGTTTCGATAACTGTGGGAATCCTCAAAAAAAACGAGGGCAGGCGAAAAGAAATGAATAAGGTACTGTTCCTCCTAGAAAAGGAAGTGACTTTCAAGAAGAAGAAAAATGTCTGCATATTGAGTCATTAACCATAGGCTCTATTCAATCAAATCAGAAACAAAAAGCCTAATTTTCTTGCATTAAAAAAGATTTTATCGATACAATGTTTATAATATTCCTATCATTAGGTAACTTCGGGGAAAATTTTTTGAAGGGAAAACTATGAAATTCGGATTCAGAAAAACATCACTTCGAAAATCCAGGCCGACCGATTACAGTAAAGAAAGCAGTAAAAAGTCCCCTTCGTATTTATCAAGTACCAGTGAAACTTACCCATTTACCAGACAAAAATAATTAGTTGGTAAAAGACCATTAAAGTGAAAACAATAATCAATGTAATAGATTCTCTTTACCAACAAAGTATCACTAAAAAACTCTATGTATACATACTTTCTGGAGTAACAATCATCCTATTATTAATAATTCCATCTTTTATTACACAGAGGAAAATATTTGTTTCATTTTGGTTTGATTTCTGCATAAGAATATTGATTACTTATTCCTTTTATAGTATGTTCCATTTTGTTTCACATTTAGATCAATATTATTCAAATTTTATAAAGGCGTAATCAACACACTATCTTCTACCCCCGATAAGATAAAACAGATTGTCAATATCTTTGCGTCAGTATTTGCTGGTTTTGCAGTATATCTCATATATCATTCTGTATTAAACTTTTTTTCACCAAGTTTAAATAAATCTTCCGAATATATTTCTTTAGCCATTGGAATATTTGTTTTCTTACCGCTAATATCCCAATACAAAAAAAGATAATTAATTGGGTGATTAAACATCAAATGGAGAATTCGGCTAAATCACATGTGCCTCATCCTGTCCCCGCTTTTCACCTAGTTCTTAGGATCAAAAAACTAACGGAAAACTTTTCATTTCTCCCCAATCCAAACCGGATAAGTTCGAGAAATCTTTGTATAATTATTCAAGCAGCGTTTGACTTCGAATCTAAAATCCAGGTTTTCTCAATCCACAGGAAGGGATACACATGGAAACTGATATTCTGGCACTGGCAGAAAGTCATTTGCAAAGCGTCGCGCATGATCTGGAGCAAGCTAAGAGCGACTTTCTCGAAAATGAAAGAAAGATCATCATCGAGTTGATCTATTCACAAGAAAATGTCTACGAAGGCACCAACCCGGCCTTTCTGAGCAGCGTGGTGCTGCCGCCTTTGCTGAATGAACGGCACAAACTGCAGGAGAAAATCCACCGTCTGAGCGAAATCTCAGAGAAAATGAAACTTTTCATTCAGGAAATGACCAACCCCGAAAATCTGGCTGCCTTCAAGGCCTACGCAGAATCCATGCTGGCCCTGAAATAAGCCACCCCGCGAATCGATCCGCCTGCACGACATTTGTGCAGGCTTTTTTATATGCCGCTAATATTTCTCCAATATGAAGCAGGTATAATGCAATTCAATCAACAGTAAAGGAGTCAAAATGTTCTTTGGTGGTGGATACCTGCTTTACATCCTGATCAGTTTACCGGCATTGCTGCTGGGACTGTGGGCGCAATTAAAGGTGAAGAGCGCCTTCAACCAGTATTCCAAGGTGCGCACCGTCACCGGGATGACCGGGGCAGAAGTGGCCCGGCGCATGCTGGATTCAAATGGCCTTTCCAATGTGCGTGTCGAGGAAACCAGCGGTTTCCTGACCGATAATTATGATCCCTCCAGCAAGACGCTGCACCTGAGCCCAGACGTCTACCGCAGCAACAGCGTAGCCGCAGCCGGGGTAGCCGCACATGAATCCGGGCACGCAGTACAGGATGCCAACGCTTACGCGCCGCTGAAACTGCGCGCGGCCATGGTACCCAGCGTGCAACTGGGAAGCTGGCTGGGCCCGATCGTCTTTTTCATCGGATTGTTCATCCAGAGCAACACCGGTACAACCATTGCCTGGATCGGGCTGCTGCTCTTTGCCGCAACCGCGCTCTTCGCGCTGATCACCCTGCCGGTGGAATTCGACGCCAGCAACCGGGCAAAAGCCTGGCTGGCCAGTTCGGGAGTCATGTACAATTCGGAAATGGAAGGGGTATATAAGACACTGGATGCGGCAGCACTGACTTACGTTGCGGCGGCCATTCAGGCACTGTCGACCGTGCTGTATTACGCCTTTCTGCTGATGGGCCGCTCGTCACGGCGCAACTGACCGCCTAACCAAGATAAAAAAGTCCCGGAGTTCAAAAACTCCGGGACTGATTTTTTAACCGGCCAGCAAACTGCGTTTGAGCGCATCACGCAGCGCCAGTGCCTTGACAGCACCCTCTGCGGCACAGGTCAGCGGATTATCCACGATGTACACCGGGATGCCCAAAGAGCGGGTCAGATATTTATCGATGCCGCGCAAAAGCGCCCCACCACCGACCAGGGCAGCACCGCGATCGATAATATCCGAGATCAACTCGGGCGGGGTTTTCTCAAGCACCTTCTTGGCCAGCTTGACCACTTCGGTAAGGCTTTCCTGCAAAGCTTCGACCACATCATCCGTGGTCAACACCACGGGGCGAGGCAAGCTGGTGATCTGGTCCACGCCTTGAACTTCCAGCGACATCTGTTCATCCTGTGGAATGGCCGCGCCGATCTTGATCTTAAGCTGTTCCGCGGTGGGCTGGGCAATGATCAAGCCAAAACGTTTGCGCACATAAGCCTGAATGGCATCGTCGAAAGCCAAACCGCCGGTGCGGGAAGCATCCGCAGAAACGATGCCATTGAGGCTCACCACCGCCACCTGATTGACGCCGCCGCCAAGAGAAATGACCATGTTGCCTGACGGCGTCGAAATAGGAAGATCCACGCCCAGGGCCGCGGCCAGGGGAGCCGGAATGAGATAAACCTCACGGCTGCCCGCTCCGATCCCGGCCTCGTGGACGGCACGAGCCTCCACGCTGGTCGCTCCATAAGGGATGGTGATCATCATACGCGGACGAAAAACGCGCATCTGGCCGCAGACCTTGCGGGCCAGATAGCCCAGCAACGTCTCGGTCACCTCATATTCCGCAATCACCCCGTGCTGCATGGGATGGACGATCTCAATTGTCTCAGGGACCTTGCCTTCCATATCCTGGGCAGCCTGGCCCCACTCAACCATTTTATATTCATCACTGACAATGGCGACCGTGGTCGGTTCCTGCAGTAAGATTTGCGAACCTTCGGCAATGACGGTATTGGTCGTACCCAAGTCGATTCCCAGTTCGCGAGTTAATCCTGGCATAAGTACACCTCATTCAGTCGTCAAGGACTGTATTTTTTGTCTAAATTCCAGCAGAACTTCCGTGAGCCTGTCTGAACCATTATTTTACATCACAAATCGAGTTTTCTGGGATAACCCGAGATTCGCCAAAAGATCAAGAGAAATACTGCAAAGCAATGCGCAGCCGCTCTTCGACGTCTTTCGGAGCATCCTTCGGGATCGTCTGCAAGGCTGCCTGGGCCTCGACCACGCTGTAACCGAGACCAGTCAGCGCATCGAGCACCTCCAGGTCGACGTTGCGGGTGGTCGTATCCGCTGCTGTGAACTCACCCTTGATCTTGCCTTGCAACTGCAAAACGATGCTCTGCGCCGTCTTTTTACCCACCCCGGGAACGCGGGTGAACAGGTCCGCCTCATCCGCGAGGATGGCCTGCCGGATCAAGCCAATCGACATCGTCGAGACAATGCCCAAAGCAGTCCGCGGGCCCACTCCATTGGCGCCCAACAGCAGCACGAAAAGATCGCGCTCCTCGGTCGTCTCAAAGCCAAAGAGGGTCAAGGCATCTTCGCGCACCACCAGATAAGTGAAAAGGGATTTCGGTTTAAACGGTTCCACCTCTTTGCACACGTTCTTGGGAACGAAAACCCGAAAACCCACCCCGTTGACATTGAGCACCAGGCTATCTTCGAACACCTGAGAAACGATTCCTTCAAGAGAGGCGATCATTTTTTACCCCGTTGCAAATGCTGATTAAAAATCTCATATAGAGTAACCCCGGTGGCCACCGCCAGATTGAGCGAATCACTTCTGCCGGCCATGGGGAGCGCCACCATCTGGTCACAGGCCTGCACCAGGTCGGGATGCAGCCCTTCGCGTTCACTGCCCATGAGAAGCAGCATGTTCTCTGGGTAAGCAACTGACTGGTAATTCACACTGGCGGCATCGGACGTGCCCACCGTAAACACAGCATGCTGTTCTTTCCAGCGGCGGAAGCTGGTCGTATCCGTTTTGATGAAGTCAATGGCAAAGAGCGCGCCCATACTGCCGCGAACCGCCGAAGGATCATAAGGATCGGTACAATTGTCAATCAAAAGGATCCCCCGACCGCCAACCGCATCCGTGGTACGCATGATCGTGCCCAGATTGCCGGGATCCGCCACAGAATCCAGCCCGACCCACAGGCCCATGTGCAGCGGGTCGAGAGAAGAAAGCTCATGCCACTCCTGGCGCACTACCGCGGCCAACCCCTGCGGGTTCTCCTTGAGACCAAAGCTCGCGAAAACGGCAGCACTGACCTCCAACACGGGTACCTGGGCAGATTCGATCTGCTGCATCACCTCGGCACGCAGATGCTCCGCCAGTAATTCAGGGGCCAGCAACAAAGTTTCAATACGCTCCGGCCGTGAGATGGCCTCGCGCACGATGCGAATGCCCTCGATGTAAAAAGTGCCTGACTCCTGGCGATATTTGCGTTCGCGCAATTTGCGGATGGCCTTGACGCGTTCATTGGCAGTGCTGGTGATCATCAGGCCCCTCCAATGGATTCCAGACGCTGGTAGGCGCGCGACTGCAGATGACAGAGAGCAATCGCCAGCGCATCCGCGGCATCGTCCGGTTTGGGAATGGCAGGCAACTGCAGAATCGTGCGGACCATTTCCTGTACCTGTTTCTTATCCGCGGAGCCATAGCCGGTCACCGCCTGTTTTACTTCATTGGGAGTATATTCCGCCAGGGGAATGGACTGCTGCGCCAGAGACAACAAGATCACCCCTCTGGCCTGCCCCACTGCGATGGCAGTGGTGACGTTCTTCTGGAAAAACAACTTCTCCACCGCACCAAAATCTGGCCGGTGGAGAAGCAATAATTCACTCAATTGCTGATTGATCGCGAGCAAACGCTGTTCCGCGGCCAAGCCGGCCGGGGTAGCGATGATCCCATAAGTGACCAGACGGATTTCTTTACGGTCGTTCTCTTCGATAATACCGTAGCCGGTGGTCGCGGTACCGGGATCCAGCCCGATGACCAGCATATTCCCTACTCAGACTCCATTGCTGCCATGGCTTCATCGGAGATCTTGAGGTTGGAATAGACATCCTGAACATCGTCCATATCCTCGAGATTTTCGATGGTGCGCAGCACCTGCATGGTATCTTCCACGCCCAGTTCCATTTCCTGATTCGGGATCATCTTGAGGCCCGCTTCATCTGGCAGGATATTGGCCGTGCGGAAGATGTCGATCAGGGTCTTGAAAGATTCAACCGGAGCCTCAACTTCGATCTCTTCGTCGTCCTGGCTGACATCATCAGCGCCACCTTCGACGGCAAGCTCGAAGATCTTGTCGAAATCATTTCCTTCCTTGGGGAAGGAAAAAACAGCCGCACGATGGAACTGCCAGCTCACCGAACCCAACTCACCCAGGTTACCGCCTGCGCGAGACAGCATGTGGCGCAGCTCCGCGACGGTGCGATTGCGGTTTTCAGTCACACACTCAATTACCAGAGCAACCCCATTAGGGCCATAGCCTTCGTAGGATACCTCTTCGTAAATTTCGCCGTCCTTGCCTTCACCCGTCGCTCTTTTGATAGCTCTTTCGATATTATCTTTGGGCATGCTTTGTGCTTTGGCTTTATCCACGGCTAACCGTAAGCGGAAATTCGAATCGATATCCCCGCCACCTTCTCGGGCTGCCATGACGATCTCACGCGTTAAGCGCGTGAAGACCTGGCCGCGTTTTGCATCAGCTACACCTTTTTTTCGTTTAATCGTCGCCCACTTAGAATGCCCGGACATACACAAGCTCCTTCAAAAGAGAAAAAATATTTTTTAGCAGAATATCCAGATTATACCATGCAATCCCAGAGCAAATTTGAGGGAAACTGGGCAGAAGCAGGTCTGCATTTTTGCTAACGGATTTGTAAACCTTCAATTATGAAATGGTTTTGCGCTTGTTAAAAGGAGGGTCAAAATTTACCCTTAGCGCATGATCAATTTCTTCAAAAGAATCCTGCTTACCGCAACCCTGCTCTTTTTGCTGCCCCGCCCTCAAGGGACACTCCTCCCCATTACCGGTACAAATTCCACAGATTCCACCTCCAGCACCGCCAACGTACAGACGCTGGCAGACTTCACCACCGATCTCAAAAATGGCAATGCCCGCCAAGCCGTGGGCATTTATGCCGACGAAGAATTTGCCCTGCCCATCGTGCAGCAGCCCAATGCAAACCCTTCTTTCGTTTCGCGTGAAGAAGAAAAAGTCACCTATTTCGCCATGACAGCCAGCTACGGCTCCATTGGTCTGGTGGCCCACAATGATCTGGCCGGGAAACATTTCTTCGATCTGCAAGAAGGGGATACACTGACCCTGGTGTATGGAGATGGTCATCAAAAGAAATATGAGATCAGCCACATCTATGCGCTGCAGGCGCTTTCACCCACCAGCCCCTATTCCAGATTTATCGACCCGGAAAGCCCCGAAAAAGTCATGAGCGTGGAAGAAGTGTTCACGCAGATGTATGGTGAAAAGGGCAGTCTGGTTCTGCAAACCTGTATTGCTAAAGAAGGCGTCGATTCTTGGGGACGGCTGTTCATCATTGCCGAACCCGCCCTTACCCCCAGTCAGGTCAAATAACTTCGTTATTCCGTATAAGGACTTGCCACCAGAATCAGACGGTGGGTATTGGAGATCTTTGGCCAGCAGGTGACCAGCGTGAGCCGAACGTCATCTGAGGTCGCCAGCCAGCGCGCGTTCTGAATGCGCGTCTGCATATCCACAAAGCGTTCCTGCAAGATCATGCGATTGGCCACGATGAACGTGAATTTGTGCGTCCCGGAATAGACGTAGATCAAATCCCCTAACTGAACGTTGACCAGATTGCCAAAAACTTCCCCGTACTCGTTGTGATGTCCGTTGATGACCGTGTTGCCAGGTTGGCCCAGGAGTGCCGAATCAGGGTGCCAGCCAGCGGCAAACTCATTGGGAGCTTCCCATTGACCAAAAGTTTCCCCATCGACGTTAGTGGAATTGTACTGAGCAATGATCACAGGCGCGTCAATTCCCACCGAGGGGATCACGATACGATCCGGGATCAGCGGAGTCTCCAATGAAGTATCCGCGCCGGGATGAACGAAATACTTCGTGCTGTTCAGATCAGCAAATACCGGAGCTGCCTGGGTTTTCTCGGCTCCCGCCGCTGAAGCAGTCACCGTCACCTGCGCCCGTGCCGGCAACGAGAGGGGAGTAATATTCACTTCGATGCTGGTAGAAGCAGCCGCAGTCGGGGCCGCAGCGGTCGGCCAAAACACAATGACCAAACCGATAATTCCCCCCACAAACAGCAGGCCACCCAGAATGATCAGCACCCAATCTTTGTACTTAATCCAGACATTTTTCATCGGATTAAGTATAGTACTTTTTACTCCACAGTGTTCACCAAACTTCCAATTCCTTCGATAGTCACCTCAACGCCATCCCCCGATACCAATGGTCCCACCCCGGCCGGAGTACCGGTAAAGATCAAATCGCCGGGTTCCAGGGTCATGATCGAAGAAGCAAAAGCAATGATCTGCGGAATGGTGAACACCATTTCTCGGGTCGAAGCCATCTGACGCAATTCAGCATTAACTTTGCACGAGATCATTACGTCCGCGGGGTCGAGATCGGTCTCGATCCACGGGCCGATCGGGCTGAAGGTGTCAAAGCCTTTAGCACGGGTCCACTGACCATCACGATGCTGCAAATCACGGGCAGTGACATCGTTGCCGATGGTATAGCCCAGAATGTAGCCCCGCGCGTCTTCTGCCGCTATCCAGCGGCCGCGTTTGCCGATCACCACGACCAACTCCGCTTCGTGCTCCACTTGCTGTGACTGCGGAGGCAAAACGATGATGCCATTGTGCGGCAAGATGGCGGAAGGTGGCTTCAGGAACAGCATCGGCACATCCGGGATCACCGCGTCCTGCTCGCGGGCATGTTCAGCATAGTTTCGTCCCATGCACAGAATCTTGGAAGGCACCACCGGCTCCAAAATTTTGACGTTTTTGAGGTCAAACGCTGTATCGCGGCGCATATACTCACCAAAAAGATCCCCCTCGATCAGGCCAACGCGGTCCTCGTTGATCCAACCGGTATGAATTTCTCGATCTGGAGTTTGAAAACGCAGAAACTTCATAGTTCTCTCCCAATTTCACTGACGATGCCTTATTATACCGACTCCAGAGGCAAACTGGATATAAATTGAGACAGGGCAATCGCATCAAAATGAAAATGGCAAGAGAATTGCAAAGAAGGAGGGAAAAAAACAAGGAAGAATGAAGTGTCCAACGAACCAAGAACCGGAAACATAACAAAATGTTTTACACAAGTAACAGATCCAAGAATAGAGCGAAGCAAACGACACAAATTGATCGATATCATACTGTTGGCAATTTGCGGAGTAATATGTGGAGCTGATAGCTGGGTAGATATAGAGATGTATGGAAAAGCCAAAAAAGAATGGTTGAAAACATTTTTAGAACTACCCAATGGGATACCTTCACACGATACCTTTGGAAGAGTCTTTGCGGCAATTGATCCAGATGAGTTTGAAAAGAGTTTCAGAGAATGGGTTCAAACCATTCATGAATTAACCCGGGGGCAAGTGATAGCCTTAGATGGCAAACAGCTTCGTGGTTCACAGGAAAGCGAAACTGGAAGAAATGCCATCTATATGGTGAGCGCATGGGCTAGTGAAAATCAATTGGTACTGGGACAACAAAAAGTAGAAGAGAAATCTAATGAAATCACAGCAATTCCTCAATTACTGAAGATATTGGAAATAGAAGGATGCATCATAACCATAGACGCTATTGGAACTCAGACCAAAATAGCCGAAATGATACTAGAACGAGGCGGTGATTATCTTCTAGCTGTAAAAGAAAACCAAGGGCGATTGTTCGAGGATATGCAATACATATTTGAAGTAGACAAACAATATAATTTCAATGACGCACCATATCAATACGCAAAGACAGTAAACAAGAACCACGGACGAATTGAAATCCGTCAATGTTGGGCAATCTCTGATCCAGAATATTTATCCTCAATCCGCGAGAAGGATCGCTGGCCTGGGCTGAAAAGCCTAATCAGAATTGAATCGGAGCGCAAGATTGGTGAGACCACCGAATCTCAAGTGAGTTACTTTATCACTAGCCTTGAAAATGATGCGAAGAAGATTCTGCATGCTAAACGTAGTCATTGGGGAGTTGAAAACAGCCTTCATTGGGTCTTAGATATTGCATTCAATGAAGATCATAGCAGGGTACGTAAAGATAATTCACCCCAGAATTTCGCCATTATCAGACACATGGCGCTTAATTTACTAAAATTGGAACAATCTCTAAAAGTTGGTATCAAAGCTAAGCGTTTGAGATGCGGTTGGGATACTGATTATCTACTAAAGGTCTTTTCTCAATAAGATGCGATTGCCCTGTAAATTGAGAGCCGCAGCAGTCGTGTTTTTCAGCGGCGCGTTGTATAATCTGGAAGGATTCTGCACGAAAAACTCGCTGAGGGAGATTCAATGAAACTCCACGAATATCAATCAAAAATGCTGTTCAGCAAGAAAGGGATTCCGATCCCGAAGGGGAGATTGGCCGGGGCATCCAGCGAAGTCAAGCAGATCGCAGAAGAATTAGGGGGACGAGTCATCGTCAAATCGCAGGTATTGGTCGGTGGACGCGGGAAAGCAGGGGGCATTCGATTAGCGAAGACTGCTGAAGAAGCCCAAGAACTAGCAACCACGATCCTGGGAATGGAAATCAAAGGACTGCCGGTACGCAAGGTACTGGTCGAGGAAGCGGTGCCCATCGAGAGAGAATTCTACGTCGGCATCGTCAATGACCGCCGCAGCAAATGCCCGGTGCTGATCGCTTCAGGCAACGGCGGCATGGATATCGAGGAAGTCGCCAAGACTAACCCCGAAAAGATTTTCCGCACCTCTATTGATCCGCTGCTGGGGTTGTGCGATTTTCAGTTGCGCAACGCTGCCATTGGTATCGATCTGCCGCGGGCATTGTGGAAAGATTTCATCGAGATCATCCAGCTCATGTGGCTCATCTACATCGAGAACGACGCCACGCTGACGGAAGTCAACCCGCTGGTCATCAACGCTGAAAAGCACCTGGTAGCGCTGGACGCCAAGGTAATCATCGACGACAACGCTCTCTTCCGGCACCCGGAACTGGCCGATCTCCGCGACATGGACGCGGAGGAGCCCGAAGAAACCGAGGCGCGGAAATTTGGCGTCACTTTCATTAAACTCAACGGCAACGTCGGCTGCCTGGTCAATGGTGCCGGGCTCGCTATGGCCACCATGGACATTCTGGAACTATGCGGCGGGAAACCCGCCAATTTTCTGGATATCGGCGGAGGAGCCTCTGCAGAAAAAGTAGCTGCGGCGCTGAAGATCATTCTCAACGACAAAGACGTGAAATCGATCCTCATCAACATTTTTGGAGGGATCACCCGCTGCGATGAGGTAGCCAAAGGAGTATTGATGGCGGCAGCCGACCTCAAGGCACAAATCCCCATCGTGGTACGGCTGGTGGGGTACCAACCAGGTCGAAGGGCAGCAGCTTCTGCAGGAAAAAAATTATCCAACGGCGGAATCACTTTTACAGGCAGCACGAATGGCTGTGCAACTGGCCGGGGAGAAACAATCATGAGCATTCTGACCTCACAAAACACACGCTTGTTAGTACAAGGAATTACCGGCAGCGAAGGGCTCTTCCATACCCGACAGATGTACCAGTACAAGACCAACATCGCGGCCGGGGTCAGCCCGGGGAAAGGCGGCGAGTGGGTGTTGGACGGCAAAATTCCGGTCTTTGACTCGGTCAAAGCAGCCGTCGAGACCACTGGGGCCAATGCCACTGTCATTTTTGTTCCCGCCAAGCATACGGCAGATGCCATTTTCGAAGCTGTAGACGCCGACATTCCTCTGGTCGTTTGCATCACCGAAGGGGTTCCCATTCAAGATATGATGCGCGTCACCTGCTATCTGCAGGGCAAGAAAACTCGTCTGATCGGGCCGAACTGCCCCGGCATTCTTAGCCCAGGGGAAGGTAAGATTGGCATCATCCCAGCAGATATTACCTTTCCGGGGAACGTGGGGGTAATTTCGAAATCGGGTACCCTGACCTACGAGGTGCTGTATGCACTGAAACAAGCCGATAAAGGGGTATCGACCTGCGTGGGTATCGGAGGCGACCCCATCAAGGGCAGCAGTTTCATCGACATGCTGGAGTTGATGGAAGCGGATGCCAAGACTGATCAAATTGTGCTGATCGGTGAAATCGGTGGCCGTGAGGAAGAAGAAGCTGCGGAATACGTCTCGCGCTTCGTCACCAAACCGGTGGTAGCTTTCGTCGCCGGGGTTACCGCCCCTCCCGGCAAGCGTATGGGGCACGCCGGCGCCATCATCGAAGGCAAAGATGGCACCGCCCAGGAAAAGATCGAGATCCTCGAATCCTCGGGCATCCGGGTTGCACAGCACCCCGAACAAATTCCAGAATTACTGGCTTAAATTAAAGAGGTGCAGTCAGATGGCTGCACCTCTCATAATTCCAGTTGTGTCTCTATTTCTTGTGGCCGTCGATGTAAGTAACCGCATCTTGAACGGTTTTGATACTGCGGGCATCTTCGTCATTGATGTTGATGCCGAATTTTTCGCAGAAACCGTCGATCAGGAAGAACTGATCCATTGAATCGGCCTTCAGGTCTTCGACAAAACGAGTATCTTCTTTGACCTCTTTTTCGTCCACCTTTAAGACATCGACAATTACTGCCTTTACTTTGTCATATGTGTCGCTCATTTCAAGCCTCCTGGAATCTTTCTTTCAAATTCTGATATTGTGAATTGTAACTTTCCTGCTCGTTCTGTCAAGTATTCTTGCACACGCTTTTATGTTATGATGAATTTTGGATGAAACGTCTGAACACCTCCAGAACCTGCAAGCAAAAATATTCTTTTAATCAATAACACCGAAAAAGCCATTTCGATCTGCTATACTCAAGAACAATATGGAAAATCACTCGATCCATACACAACGCAAAGATGATCACCTGCGCATCAACCTCGAAGAAGATGTCCGCTCTGGCCTCCGCAACGGATTGGAGCGAATTCAACTGGAACACTGCGCCTTGCCTGAGTTCGCACTCAATGATGTTGACCTTAGCTGCGAATTTCTGGGAATGAAAATCGCGCTGCCGCTGCTGGTCTCTTCCATGACCGGGGGAACTGAGCAAGGTGCCGAAATCAATGCCCGTCTGGCTGGCGCCGCTGAAACGATGGGCGTGGCAATGGGGTTGGGCTCACAGCGCACCGCGCTGAAAAACCCGGCCGCTGAGGGTTCTTTCCAAGTACGCAAATATGCCCCTACCATCCCGATCTTCGCCAATCTGGGCGCCGTGCAGTTGAATTACGGAGTCACCGCAACAGACTGCCTGCGGCTGGTGGAAATGGCCGGAGCCAATGCGCTGATCCTGCACCTGAACCCGCTGCAGGAAGCGCTGCAGCCCGAAGGAGAGAGCAACTTCAGCAGCCTGCTGCCCAAAATCGAGTCCGTCTGCAAACACATACCCGTCCCTGTGATCGTTAAAGAAGTCGGCTGGGGCATTTCGGGCAAAGTTGCCTTTCTGCTCAAGCAAGCCGGCGTTGCTGCCATCGACGTGGCCGGAGCGGGCGGAACCTCTTGGGCACAGGTTGAGATGTTCCGTGCCAAAACTGAATCCGATCAGCGCATTGCCGCTCACTTCCGCGATTGGGGGATTCCTACCGCTACCGCTCTGCGCCAAATCCGTGAACTGAATCTGGGCCTGCCCGTGATCGCTTCCGGCGGAATCCGCAAGGGTATTGAGATCGCCAAGTGCATCGCTCTGGGAGCCGATCTATGCGGCATCGCCGGGCCATTCTGCAAGCGGCGTCCCTTTCCAGTGAAGCCGTACTGGAAGCTTTCGAGGAAATTCGCAAAGAGCTCGCCATTGCCATGTTTGCCTGCGGGGCCAGCAATCTTGCCAAACTGAAAACTACAGGAACCTTTCCCCTTGACTGAATCCCTTTCACTGCCCCAATTGCAGGAAGCCATTGAAAACGAATTGATGAGCTGCGTCGGCCAGGCAGAAGATGCCCGCTATTCAGAATACCAATCCATGTTTACCTATCAAATGGACTGGGAAACCAGCGAAAACGCAAAACGCGGAAAACGGGTGCGCCCATTGCTGGTGCTGCTGAGTACCCATGCCGTGGGCGGGAACTGGAGCGATGCCCTGCCGGCAGCCGCCGCGCTCGAATTGCTGCACAATTTTTCGCTGGTCCACGATGACATTCAGGATAAAAGCCCCACCCGGCGAGGCAAAGCCACTGAATGGGTCAAATGGGGCGAAGCTCTGGCCATCAATACCGGCGACGGACTGCTGGCAATTTCTTCCCTGGCCCTGAAACGTCTCGCTCCCCGGCTGACAGCGAAAAAAACGCTGCAAATCCATGATCTCACCCACACCGCCCTGCTCAACCTGACGCGCGGACAATATCTCGACATGTCTTTCGAAACACAAGAAAACGTACCCGTGGAAGATTACTGGGAAATGGTACACGGCAAAACCTGCTCTCTGCTGGCAACCGCGCTTGAGATCGGGGCCCTGATCGGCGGTGCCGCCCCCTGGCAGCAGGCAGCCTTGCACACCTGCGGCATCCGCTTGGGAGAGGCTTATCAGGTACAGGACGACTGGCTGGGAATCTGGGGAGACAGCGCGCAGACCGGAAAATCAAATCAATCTGATCTGCTTGAGCGGAAAAAATCTTACCCGATCCTTTGCGCACTGGCACTAAAAGGACACTTCTCTCAGGCCTGGCACTCCCTGCCGGGCAGCATTCCCCCCACAGAAATCCCCGGGCTGCTGGAAGCACTGGAAAAAGATGGCATTCGACAGAAAACCGAGGCCAAGATGTCTGAACTTTACGATGATACTTTTGCCCTGCTGGATACCGCCGGTTGCAGTCAGGATACCCTCGCCCCCCTGCGGGAATTATTTACCAAACTGATCCGGCGCGCTCAATAAAGCAAAGGGCCAACGCACACAGCAGTCGGCTTGCAGCAATGTTCCTTTGCCAGCACGCGCATGGATTTACCTGTAGCCGGCTCGCATAACTCAGGAGCAATTTCCGCCACCGGCAAGATCAAATGGTCCAGTCGAAAAAGATTGGGGTCAAAAACCTCCCCGGCAAAGAACAGAATATCCAGATCGATCGTGCGGGGAGCATTCTTATCGGCAGTGCGTATCCGACCCAAAACAGACTCAATGTGAGCCAAAACCTGCTGCTTGAGCGCCTGACTGGAAAGATCCGTCTCGATCAAAACTGCTGCATTGAGAAAAGCCGGCCCATTGGAACCCACGGCAGCCGTCTCCCAACGAGAAGAAACCGCCAGAACTTTTACCAATCGTGCCAACTGGCGTAAAGCTTCCGGCAGGTTCTGGTCGGGAGAAATATTCGAGCCAAGACCAAGAATTGCCTGTGACATACTTCCTCTTAGCTACGGCTGCGTTCGATCTCGACCCCAACAGATTTCGAAAAACGCACCGCACCAGGCTTTTCAACGCGCACGCGTACGCTTACTACCTTTTCGTCTTCCAAAATGAGGCTGGCAATATCCGTTGCCAACGCTTCTACCGTATAACGCTGCACCTTCTCGACATGCGCCAAAATCTTCTTGGCAATCGTACGGTAATTGACACTGTCTTCGACATTATCTGAAATGCCAGCTTGATGAATATCCGCAGACATGACCACGTTCACCAGAATATCCTGGGGTTGTTCCCGTTCCCGATCAGAAATGCCAATCACACCGCGAATCAATAAATCCTTGATAAAAATCTGATCCATGTTTTCTCCTTGCTCAGATTAAATGTCTGCCCCCATCCAGATGAATGATTTCTCCGGTAATATATTCAGGGCCAGTCAGTAAAAAGCGGCACAGGTCTTCCAGTTCATTGATACTGGCCCAACGCTGCGCCGGAACGTTGCGCAAGATTGCTTCAGATTCACCACCATCGCTCGGAGGCAAAATAGCGCCAAGCGCAATCGCATTCACCGTCACCTGGGGCGCACCTGCCACCGCACAGGCCTGAGTCAGCGCGGCCAGGCCGGCCTTGCTGATGGTATAGCCAAAGTGATCTCTGCCGGGACGCAGAGCGCGCCAATCCAGCATATTGATCACGCGGCCCGGTTCGCCAGACGCATGCAAGCGAATGAAAGCCTGACTGAGTAAAAACGGAGCGGTCAAATTCACTGCCAGATTTTGCTGCCAGGTAGCCAGATCCGTCTCGAGAAGTCCGCCCGGCGGGAAAATCGCCGCATTATTGATTAAACCGTATAACGGGGTCTCCGTGAAGACAGCCGTAATCAACCGTTCCACTTCGGCTGGCTGTGAAAGATCAGCCTGAACGATGCGAGCCTGCACTCCCAGAGATTCTGCCTCGGCCGCCGTGGACTCCGCATCTGCCTGAGAATGACCGTGATGAATAATGACATCTGCGCCCAGATGTGCCGCGGTCAGCACCATCACTTTGCCCAGACGATAAGCAGAGCCAGTCACCAAAATCGATTTGCCTGCAAGGGGTTTTTGCTTCATTTCCATTTTTTAATAGTAGAAGTGAAAGAAAAGGATGTCAAGAGCATGACGAGAAAAGAACGCTTCTGTATAATGAGGTCAGTCAAATCAAGGAGTCAAAATGCAGGCTTATTCAAGTGGATTTGCCAAAGTTTATCAACAAAAATGGGGGAATTTCTCGGCTGTGGTTGCTCCCATTCTTCTCCATTTTTATCAAGAAACCGCCGCCGGACAAGAAAACCAACCTATTCTGGACCTGTGCTGCGGGGTTGGGCACCTGGCCCGTTTGCTGCTGGAAGCCGGCTTCCCAGTAACGGGACTGGATCTTTCAGAAGCCATGCTGCAACACGCGCATGAAAATTGCCGGGAATACATCGAAAAGGGAAAAGCGCATTTCATCCAGGGAGACGCCAGTGATTTCGCGATGGAGGGAAAGTTTGGTCTGGTCGTCTCGACTTACGACGCCATGAATCACCTGCCCGATCTGGAAACGCTGGAAAACTGCTTCAAGTGTGTGAGAAAACTGGAACCAACGGCATTCCTTTTCGATATGAATACACGCAAAGGATTGAAGCGCTGGAATGGCATTTCGATCAGTGAGGAAGAAGATCTGGTGCTGATCAATCGCGGCGTTTATGAAGAAGGGTTACCCAAAGCCTGGATGCGGTTAACCGGTTTTTCAAAACAAGAAGATGGCAGCTATGAACGCTTCGAAGAGACCGTTCACAATCTGGCGGTTCCATTGAACTGGGTCAAAGAAGCCCTGCTGCGCTCTGGCTGGCAAAAGATCCGCTTTACGACCTTGCGCGAGCTTAAACAAGATCTAGCGGAACCAGAAAACGAAGGACGCGTTTTCGTCGTAGCTGAACCATAAAAAAAACGCTCCCGTGATGGGAGCGCAAAATTCCATTGTGGCGTGCCTCACTGCAAGAAGATCATGGCTACGCCCAGACAGGCAAAGACCCCGCCTACCAGACGATTCAGCGTTTTCTCGGAAACACGATTGGCCAGGCGAGCGCTCAACAGCCCCCCGATCACCGCAGCCACTGTCAAGATCGCTCCGGTAGAAAAATCGACATTCTCCTGCAACGCATAACCCAATGTGCCGGAAGCAGCCGTCAGCGCCATAATCAAAGACGAAGTACCGATGGCCATGTGAGTCGGGAATTTCAGAACGATCATCAAAACCAGCAGGAACATCAACCCCCCACCGGCACCGAACAGGCCGCTGATCACGCCCAGAATGATCCCAATGCCCAGCGTGATCAGACGATTCTTCCAGTTCAAGATCGCCAGTTTACTGTCACTCACCTCGCGGGTGGGACGGGTGCTCTTGATCCACATCGATATCGCCATCAAGAACATAAAAAACACAAAGCCCTTACTCATCAGATCGCTGGAAAGGGCCTCATTTGCCACCAACGCTCCCGCCTGGGCGCCCAAAATTGCACCCACCGCCAACCACAATCCGGCTTTCAAATTCACATTTCCGCGCTTGTAATAGGAATAAGCCACAAACAACGGCGTGATCATGTCAACAAACAAACTGGTTCCTACGGCAGTGTGCATGGAAAAGCCCAAGATCATCGTCAATAGAGGCACGACGACTACCACCCCCACTGGCTCCGGTCAACCCCACCACCAGACCAGTTACCAGACCAATCAAAATCTTGATTTCAACCGGAATCATGAATTTTCCTGCTCCGTTTTTTGAGATTGTTCGAAAAGCAGTGAATTGAATTGTTCCACCACTTTTTCAATGTCAATATTGTCTGTTGTCAACGTCTTCTGCAGGTGATTCAAGATCAACGCTCCCAGGCCAATGCTCAGCACCATGTCCGCGGCCAGAGCAGGCTGCACCGACTCAATCTTGTTTCTCTCTGCCAGGCTCGCCATCCGCTGCCGCAGCTCTGTCTGAGTCGTCTGGATCATCTTCTGCAAACGCGGCTCGAGATCCCGGTTATGCTGAACTTCTGCCAGCAGCCCGATCAGGTTGAAATCCTGAAAGAAAGCCAGACGCTGCAAAAATAACTGCACCGCATCTTTTTGCGGCTGAGCCGAGTTCAAAATTTCCTGCGAAGCAGCAGCTATTTCATTTTCGAGGAGCGTAAAGGCTTCTTCTAAAATGGCGTCTTTACCATCAAAATAGTAATAGACTGATGAAGTCGAAAGGTCGGCCGCGGCAGCGATATCCTGCATCGTTGCCTGCTCATACCCTTTTTCTTTCAGTACCTGAATCGCTGCCTGAGTAATGGAGTCCTTGCGACTCTGGGCACGCTTTTTTCTGCGATTAATCCCTTTGAATAAACCCTGTTTCATTTCATCTCTTCATTCGAATTTCGAATTAACGTTTGATTTTCGAATCGCGGTTCGAATTATCGTCTTCTTTGGAGATACTGTCAATGGAAATTTTGCCTTTCTTTCTTGAAGATTTATGCTTCCTGTCGTAGAATGAAAGGGTCAAAAGATCGAGGAAGAGACTTGCACAGCAAGCACCGAAGGGGCAAACCAGGAAACTGGTGAATCTCTCAGGTATAAAGGACCTCCTTCTTTTTCCACTCTGGAAAGTGTACGTTCACCGAAGGGGCAAACCAGGTTCTCTGGCGAATCTCTCAGGTCAATCACAGAGGGCGCAGACTTGACTGCGCCCCATTTTCTTAATCCGTGAAGGAGTTTATCAATGGAAATCAAAGCAAACCTGAAATATGCCAATTCCGATGAATGGGTCTCTGTGGAAGGGAAAATTGCCACTGTAGGCGTTTCTGATTATGCTCAGGATCAACTTTCTGACGTAGTCTTCGTAGAAGTTACCCCGGCTGTCGGCGAAACCATCAAGAAAAGCAACACCATTGCTACCATCGAATCCGTCAAAGCCGCCGCGGACGTGGTCGCCCCGGTTTCTGGCAAGGTGCTCGAAGTCAACGAAGATCTGGCCAATTCCCCTGAGCAGGTCAATGCGGATCCCTACGGAGCGGCCTGGCTGCTCAAGGTCGAAATGAGCGACCCCAGCGAACTCGACCACCCTCATGGATGCAAAGGAATACGAGAAGTATTGCGCTGACCGGAGCCACTAATGTTCATCCCTCATACTCAACTGAAACCGATGAGATGCTGGCCGCCCATCGGTTTGAGGTCTTTGGCAGATCTTTTCCAGGACGTCCCTGCTAAATACCGGTTTCCGAAACTTGACCTGCCTGATGCGCTTTCTGAAATGGAAGCGCTCAGTGAATTAAAGCAGTATGCTGCAGCCAATGAAACCGCCGAAAACATGGTCTGTTTTTTGGGCGCAGGGGCCTATCAACACTACATCCCCGCGGCTGTCGACAGCCTGCTGCGCCGCGGTGAATTCTACACCGCCTACACCCCTTACCAACCGGAAATCTCGCAGGGAACGCTGCAGGCCATCTTCGAATTTCAATCGTTGATTGCCAACCTGACCGGCATGGAAGTTGCCAACGCTTCCCACTACGACGGGGCCACCGCCACCGCAGAAGCCGGCGTCATGGCCTATCACCATTTCCGCGGCAAACGTAGCAAAATTCTGGTGTCAGAAGCCATCCATCCGCAGTACCGTGAAGTGTTGTGCACCTACCTGTGCGGCAACGAAAACATCCACATCGAATCCGCCAGCAGCAAACAGGAACCGCTGGCCGAACCCGCCGCCATGATCCCGCAAATCGACGAAGATACCGCCCTGGTGCTGGTGCAGTACCCCGATTTCTTTGGACGCGTTTATGATCTGACGGAATTGACCCAGAAAGCCCACGAAGCCGGCGCGCTGGTCGGCGTCATCGCCAACCCCACCGCGCTGGGACTCTTCAAAGCCCCAGGCGAATATGGCGTGGACATCGTCGTTGGAGAAGGCCAACCGCTGGGTATTCCGCTCTCGTTTGGCGGCCCGTATCTGGGCTTCTTTGCCACCCGCAAAGCCTACGCCCGACAGATGTCAGGACGCATCGCGGGCGAGACCGTCGACAGCCAGGGCCGCAAAGGCTATGTGCTGACCCTGACCGCACGCGAACAACACATCCGCCGCGAAAAAGCCAGTTCGAACATCTGCACCAATCAGGGATTGATGGCACTGGCAGCCACCATTTACCTCAGTCTGCTGGGCAAACAGGGTTTCAAACAGGTAGCTTCACTGTGCTACCAGAAAGCCCATTATGCCGCTCAGGAGCTGGGTAAACTGAAAGGTTTTAAAGTGCTGAGCCAGCGGCCCTTCTTCCATGAATTCGTTCTGGAATGCCCAAAACCGGTAGCCGAGATCAACCAATATCTGCTTACCCAGGGTTTTCTGGGCGGATATGATCTGAGCCGCAGCTTCCCGACGCTGAAGAATCAAATGCTGGTCGCCGTCACCGAAATGAACACACGCGACGAGATCGATGCCTTCATTGAAACGATGAAGGAGGTCAAACATGACTGAGCCTACCATCTATGAACTTTCCAGCCCGGGCCGCGTGGGAGTGAAATTCCCCATGCCAGACGTGCCGTTGATGGACATGCCGCAAGAGCTGCTACGTGAAGAACTGCCCCTGCCAGAACTGGCCGAGGTAGATGTGGTGCGCCACTTCACGGCACTATCACGCATGAATTACAGTGTGGATTCCGGTATGTACCCACTGGGTTCCTGCACGATGAAATACAATCCCCAAGATCAACGAAGAGACCGCGCGCCTGCCGGGGTTTGCCAACACCCACCCGCTGCAGCCGGAAACACCATTCAGGGCAACCTGGCCCTGATGTACGACCTGCAGGAAAGCCTCAAGGAAATTTCCGGGTTCAAAGGCGTGTGTCTGGAACCCGCCGCCGGCGCACAAGGTGAGCTGGTCGGCGTCATGATGATCCGCGCTTATCACCGCGCCCACGGAGAGGATCAGCGCATCAAAATGCTCATTCCGGATTCCGCGCACGGCACCAACCCGGCCAGTTCGGCCATGAGCGGCTTCGAGGTTGTCCCTGTTCCCTCAGACGCCAAAGGCAATGTCGATCTGACTGCCCTGAAAGCCATCTGTGATAACTCTGTGGCTGGATTGATGCTGACCAACCCCAACACCCTGGGGCTGTTCGATGAAAACGTTCTGGAAGTGATCCGGATCGTTCACGAAGCGGGCGGTCTGGTGTACGGCGATGGCGCCAACCTGAACGCTTTGCTGGGAATCGCCCGCCCGGGGGATCTCGGCTTCGATGTCATGCACTTCAACCTGCACAAAACCTTCTCCACCCCGCATGGCGGCGGCGGACCAGGTTCTGGCCCAGTCGGGGCTGCTGCCAAGCTGATCGACTTCCTACCCAACCCGATCGTCGATATTCTAGAAGAAGCCACTGACCAAATGCCGCCGCTTTTCGGCTTCGTCCGACCCAAGCACAGCATCGGCCGAGTAAAGGCCTTCTACGGTCAATTTGGCATGATGGTACGTGCCCTGACCTACATCCGCATGCACGGAGCAGATGGGCTGCGCAACATTGCCGAATACGCTGTGCTCAACGCCAACTACCTGCTGGCAAAGATTAAGGGGGCTTATTCTCTGCCCTATGATCGCGTGTGCATGCACGAGTTCGTTGTCGAGGGCTGCTGGGCAGATGCGCCTGAGGTACACGCCCTGGACGTAGCCAAACGGCTTATGGATTACAAGTTCCATCCGCCTACAAACTACTTCCCGCTCATTGTGCACGAAGCGCTGATGATCGAACCGACTGAGACAGAAAGCAAGCAACGCTGGACCGTTTCGCCGATGCCCTGCTAGCCATCGCCCGCGAGGCACACGAACAGCCGGAATTGCTCCACTCTGCCCCGCACGACACCCCCGGTCAGCCGCATGGACGAGCTCAAAGCCGCCAAGGATCTGGTGCTGTGCTGCTGGTTCTCTGAAGAAAAAGAATAACCGCCTAAAAATGATACCGCCATGAAGTCCTTGGCGGTATCATTCTATTTATGATCAAAATTCGCAACCTGCCCCCACGTGATTTTTCCGCGCTCAAGCACTTCCCAGGTACCGTTGGAAATCCTTTCGACGTGGTGCTGCATTCCCTGGAAAAATGGGATCACTTCCCAGCCTGCGTCGTACTGCAGCTCCTGGCAACGCTGACCGCCCTCGCCAACCTGCCGCGCTGGCTCCTTTCTGGCACCCTTCACTGGCAAAGTCTGCTTTTGCTGGTCTTTCTGCTCAGCGACTGGCTGTTGATCGGCCTGCTGCCGCGGCTGCGCCTGTCTTTTGGGCCCACGAAAACAATCGTACTCATCCTGGCCAGCCTGCGCACGCTCTTCTGGCTGCTGCCGTTGGGAGCCGCACTGACCGCCGAGATCATCGGTACGGTCCTCATCATCTATGGCTGTTATTACGAACCCTTCCACCTCGATGCGCACGGAGAAGTCTCTGTCACCCCGAAAAGATTTGCCCCACCCTCCCTTAAAGTGCTGCACCTGGGCGACCTGCACATGGAACGATGGACCCGCCGCGAAGAGGAAATCGTACGCCGCGCCCGCGAACTGCAGCCCGATCTCATTCTCTTCTCGGGAGACGTGCTCAATCTCTCGTATCTGCACGACCCTGTAGCCCAGCAAGACGCGCGCCGTTTCTTTCGCGCGCTGAGCGCCCCACTGGGCATCTACGGCGTGAGCGGCTCCCCGGCAGTGGATCTGAGCGAACTCTTCCCGACGCTGCTGGCAGATACCGGCTTTCAGCGATTGGATAATGAATGCGTCGAGATCGGGCATCTGTGTGTGGGGGGACTGACCTGCTCGCATGACCCGGCCCAGGATGAGCAACGTCTGCAGGAAATGTTGAGCCGACATCCGCTGAACTCCCAACGTTTCAACCTGCTGCTGCATCATTCCCCGGACCTGGCCCCGCTGGCGGCCCGCTACGGATTCGACCTGCAACTGGCCGGGCACACCCACGGCGGGCAGGTCTGCCTGCCCGGCTATGGGGCGCTCTTCACTGGCTCACTGTATGGCAAAACCTTTGAATCGGGGCATTATCAAGTCAACGGGATGGAACTCTACGTGACGCGCGGCCTGGGCCTGGAAGGCGCCATTGCCCCACGGGTGCGCACCTTCTGCCGTCCAGAAATGATCTGGTGGGAACTTTAATAAAAAAAGCGTAAAGAAAATGCCTGGTATATTTCAGAAATAAACTTGCCAAGACATTCCAGAATTAATTGTCTGTACGAAAATTGAATCGTTGTCTCCGTTTTTTCAGAAGCAACTCAAAACAGTATTGATTTTTAGATCAAAAAATATCCTTCGCGAGGTTACACAGTATGGAGAACAAACTTACACGCGAGCAACTCATTAAACAAGGTGCTCGATTTCAAAAAATGCAAGCGTTTTCAGCAAATATTCAGAATGTATTCAGGAATACCCAACGTAAAAAAATTCACCAGGAAGTATTTATCGACACCCCATTTGGTAAAACCAGAACCCTCTGGTATGGATTTGAAAATCATGCAAAGGCCCCTCTATTTTTTGATCTACATGGCGGCGGATTCGTAGTCGGGACTGCGGACATGGATGAAGCCATGAACCTGGAGTTTTGCAAACAGGTGGGCTGCAAAATCATTAGCATTGAATATGTCAAAGCACCTTCAAACCCTTTCCCCACTGCTCTCAATCAAATTTTTGCTGTTGTCAATCATGTTGTTGAGAATGCAGACTTATACGGAATCGACACAAAAAAAATAGCTATCGGCGGCCATAGTGCTGGAGCCAATTTAAGTACGGTTACCTGTATGAAAGCCAAAAAAGAGGGCAAATTCCAGTTTGCCTGTCAAGTATTGGATTATCCTCCCCTTGATTTAGCTACCAGTGCATTTGACAAGCCTCAACCTAAAGGCTGCATTCCCCCAAAAATAGCATTAATGTTTAATGCTTGTTATGTAGATCCTTCTGAAGCCAAGAACCCCTTTGTGTCGCCTGTCTATGCCACAATAGATGATGTTAAAGACCTTCCTCCTGCTCTGTTCATACTAGCAGGCATGGACTCGTTGCATGATGAAGGAAAAAAATACTATGAATTACTCACCACTGCTGGGGTCGTCGCAGAGTGTTATGAATATGCAAATGCGGTTCATGGATTCACTTTGAATCCATCAGTTGATACCACCGATGCCGTCTCAAAGATGTCAGAATTTTTAAAAAGAAACCTCAGTTAATTACGAACGAGAGAAAAAACGGTGGAAATTGAAAATTGACGAAGGACAGAAAGCGTAAACAGATTATTCTGGACTTTCTCAGATGGGGGAAAAAGGAAATCGGCCGTAAAAGGACCCTCATTTTTCCATTTAGAGAAAACTCATCGACTTCTGGAAATAAACAGGCAATAGCACCAAGTTTTCACCAATTGGGAATTCACCACTCTGGATTACGGCAATGCAATCTTTGTGATGTCACAAAACAAGGGCCATGCCGCGACATGAATTTATTAGCAAAAGGCCTCCAAATAATATTTGGAGGCCTTTTCCAAAACTAAGGTAATTCATTTAAAGTTTTTCTTCGATCAGCCTGGCAGCCAGGGCCAGGGCATTCTCAAGCTTGTCCGGAACCTTACCACCAGCCTGGGCTAAATTGGGGCGACCGCCGCCGCTGCCGCCCATCACTTCCGCGGCAGAACGGACAATGTTACCGGCATTCAATCCCTTCTTGACCAGATCGTCGGTGACCGCGCACAAGATCATGGGGCGCTCATTGGTGACACTGCCCAGCACAACCACGCCAGAGGAGAATTTCTGACGGAAAAGATCGCACATCTGGCGCAAGGTCTCTACGTCCGCGTTCTTGAGAGCCACTGTCAGCACCGGTACTCCGTTCACCAGGGGAACGCTGGTCAGCTTCTGTTTGAATTCCTCGGCCACCCCTTCGGTCTTCAATTGATTAATCTCTTTGCGGGCATCTTCGAGCGCATCCTGCAGCGCCGTGACCTTGGCAGGAACTTCCGCCACCGGGCTGTTGAGCAAATGGGCTGTTTTCTTCAGCGCCATGTTGCGCTCATGGATCAATTCGTAAGCGGCATGGCCAGTGACCGCCTCGATACGACGGATGCCGGCAGCCGCGCTGCCTTCACTGATAATGATAAACGTGCCAATATCGCCAGTCTGGGCCACGTGGGTTCCGCCGCATAATTCGTAAGAAACCCGCTGCTGCGGATTCACAGTGACCGTCCGAACACGCTCGCCGTACTTCTCTCCAAACAGCGCCATCGCGCCTTCATCCATGGCCTCCTGGCGGGATTTCTCCACAATCGAGACCGGATAATTGGCGAGGATGTCTTGATTGACATCGTACTCAATGGCTTCAAGCACTTCCGCGGGGATGGCCTCGGGATGGGTAAAATCGAAGCGCAGACGATCTGGCGCCACCAGAGAGCCAGCCTGACGGGCATGATCGCCCAGGTGTTTATGCAGCTGGGCGTGCAGCAAATGAGTTGCAGTATGATTGCGCATGGTATCCATGCGCCGTACCCGATCCACTTTGGCAATCGCCAGGTCGCCTACCTTGGGCGAACCCTTTTCCACGACCCCGATGTGAATGATGACCCCGGCTGCCGGGCGGCGAACTTCGTCCACGTGCACCACCCAACTGCCATCCCTGGCAGTAATGGTTCCGGCATCGCTGGTCTGCCCACCCGATTCGATATAGAAGCCGGTGGCAGGCAAGATCACTTCCACGGGCTGGCCGATCAGAGCCTGTTCCAGTTCATCCCCTTCACTGAAGAGCGCCAGCACCTCACCCTCGCGTTCCAGCCACTCGTAGGGGTTATAAGCCACCCCGCCCGCAGTCAGTTTTTCACGTTCGATCAATTTTTCGAGCGCTCCGCGGTAAATTTCCACATCTTCGCCCCCAAGCGGACCAAAGGCCTTACCGGCACCAGACTGCACTTTGTGTTCTTTCATCGCAGCCTGAAAACCCTCTTCGTCCACGTCCAACTCCATCTCACGGGCCACATCACGGGTCAACTCAAAGGGTAAGCCATGGGTCGCGTACAGGTCAAAAGCCGCCGCGCCATCCAGACGCGTGCCGCCAGATTTCTTCAATTCTTCGAGCAGATCGTTCAAATGGCCCAATCCGGCCTCAACGGTGCGCTGGAAGCGTTTCTCTTCACGGGTCAGTGCATCCATAATCGTCTGGCGATTCTTGACCAGCTCCGGATAAGCGTCACCGTACTGATCGATGACCACGGCAGCCAGTTTGGCCATGAAAGGAGCCTCCAGACCGATCTTGGAAGCGAAGCGAGCCGCGCGGCGAATGATCATGCGGCAAACGTAATTGCGGCCAATATTCCCGGGAACCACGCCATCCGCGATCAAGAAAGTCACCGCCCGGGTGTGATCCGCCACCACCCGATAGGGGGTAAAGTTGGCATCCATCTCGGCTACGGTAGTGTGATTCAGCTCGCGAATCTTTTCCATGATTGGGGTAAAGAGGTCAGTGCGGTAATTCGAATTCACGTTCTGCATGATCGAGACGATCCGCTCGAAACCCATGCCGGTATCCACGTGGGTCGCAGGCAACGGATCAAACTGGGTCGCATTAATGCGATTGTATTGCATGAAAACCAGGTTCCAGATTTCGAGATAGCGCTTGCAATCCCCATTTACCGAGCAAACATGGCCGGGGACATTCTTCTTGTCGCAGAACTCAGGACCGCGGTCAATGTGGATTTCACTGCAAGGCCCGCAGGGACCGGTCTCAGCCATTTCCCAGAAGTTCTCCTTGCGGCCAAAATACAGCACATGGCCCTCCATCATGCCGGGCTGCTGCAGCCAGTAGCCGTGGGCTTCTTCATCCGCGGGGAGGTTCCCCTTATCATCTTTGAAACAGGTGGTATAGAGTTTGGTCGGATCGATCCCCCAGACCTGGGTCAATAATTCCCAGGCCCAGGTGATGGCCTCTTTCTTGTAATAGTCGCCAAAAGACCAGTTGCCCAGCATCTCGAAGAAAGTGTGGTGCGAATCATCACGGCCAACGTCTTCAAGATCATTGTGCTTACCCGCTACACGCATACATTTCTGCGAATTCACTGCGCGGGTATAAGGGCGCACATCCGTACCCAAAAAAACATCCTTGAATTGAACCATGCCGGCATTGGTAAACAGCAGGGTCTGATCCCCGCCGGGTACCAGGGAAGATGATGGCACAAAGGTGTGCCCCTTCGACTTGAAGAAGTCGATAAAGGATTGGCGTATCTCAGATCCGGTCTTGGGTAAGCTCATTTTTCACCTGTCATGGAAATTTTCATTGATTTTCAGCACTAAATAAAGATGCCTGAATTATATTCGAAGTGAGAGTCCCCTGCAACTTCAATTCCGGAGGTACGTATAAAATAACGAGGATAAAACTCAATGGTCTATTGACAACTGGTATTGATTGGTTAAAATATTGTTCGTTGAACAATATTTCATTGAGTTTGCGTTCATTGTTTATCAGGAAGGGATCAAATCATGAATCGAAAAGTCATTATCATTGGAGCCGGCTTGACCGGCCTCAGCGCAGGCATTCACTTGCAGCAAGCTGGGATCGACAGCGAAATCTTCGAATTGGCCAGCTGGGCTGGCGGCATGTGCACCTCATGGGTACGGCAGGGATACCGCTTCGATGGCTGCATTCACTGGATGGTAGGCACCCACCCTGACTCAGACTTCTATAAGCTGTATCGAGAAGTGGATGCTTTGGCGGCAGATACGCCTGTCTACAGCTCGGACTCGATCGAGATAGAGATCGATGGAAAAATGCACGTACTGCCCCTGCACTACCCTGAATTTTGCGATTACCTGCGTAAAATCGCTCCAGAAGACAAAGCCGGCATCGATCAACTCGACCGTGATCTCAAGAGAGTCACCCACTCGAAGCTCCCCTCTGGAGGACCAGCCAATTTAAAAGAATTGATGAAATTAATGCGCGAAAGCGGCGGCTGGCTGATGGTGATGGGGAAAACCGTCTCCAAGACCGTGGAAGAGTACATCCGCCCCATCAAAAACCCCACCCTGCGCACTCTGCTTTTTGATCTGATGCCCGCCAATTTTTCGGCGACTGCCCTGCTGATGATGTTGGGCACGCGCATGACTGGGGATGGCGGCTATCCGCTGGGCGGATCGCTTGAACTCATCCGTCGTGTCGAAAGCAAATACCGTGCCCTGGGGGGCGAAATTCATTTCAACTCCAGAGTCGAAAAGATCGTCGTCGAGAATGGAAAAGCCACCGGCATCGTCGTCAAGGGAGAATTCTTCCCGGCCGACGCTGTAATTGCTGCCGGAGACGCCTATGATACCCTGGTCCAACTGCTGGGCAAACAATATCCGCACCCTCAACTGGATCAAATGCTGAACTCGGCACCGCTGTTCAAGCCGCTGGGGGTAATCTCCTTCGGTCTCAAACGCCGCTTTGACATCCCGTATGCGCGTACCTATGAAGTACCCGAAGGCATCGAGGTCGCTCCAGGAGTCGTGCAGCACCGTCTCTTCGTGCACTCTTTCGACTTTGACCCTTCCGCGGCCCCAGAAGGCGGCAGCAGCGTCATGACCATGACCGAAATGCCGCTGAAATACTGGCAAGATCTGCGTGAAAGCGACATGGTAGAATACAAACGCCAGAAACAGGCGCTGGCAGACCGCTATGCTCACGCCATCGACGCTCGCATCCCCGGTTTCGCCGATGCCATCCAGGTGACCGACGTGGCCACCCCCGCCACCTACGTACGGCTGGCTAATCTCTATCAGGGTTCCTATGAAGGCTTCCTGCCCACTCCGGCAGCGCTGCGCAAATCCATCAAAAATACCCTGCCGGGGCTGCCCAACGTTGTCCTGTGCGGGCAATGGACTGTCGCTGGCGGCGGTCTGTGCACCGCGGTGGACAGCGGCAAAAAAGCCGCTGCTCTGACACAAAAAATCCTGAAGGATTAATTAAGGAGAGCCTCAGTGAACAAACGAGAACAACAGCGCAGCGAACGACGCGAACAAATTCTGAATTGCAGCCTCGATCTGTTTATCAGCCGGGGATACGAAGCCACGAAAATTCGCGACATTGCCGAACAATTGGGTATCAGCACGGGGTTGTTCTTTAACTACTTTGAATCCAAAGAAAAAGTCTATGAAGAGTTGATCCAGATCGGGCTGTCAGGTCCAGCGCAAGCGTTGGCATTGAACCGATCAGAGCTTCCGCCTCTCGCGATTTTCGAGCAGATGACTGCCTACATTTTTGAAGCGCTCAAAAATTACTCCCTGACTGCGCGAATGTTTCTGTTGATGAGCCAGGCCATAAAATCCAAAACCAATCCTGAAAGCGTCACCACGCTGCTGACCCAATTTGATGTGACCACCCCGCTGCTGCCGGTCATCACCCGCGGGCAGCAATTGGGGCAGATTAAAAACGGGGAACCAGTAGCCTTACTCATGGCTTATTGGGGAGCCGTGCAGGGAATTGCCGAAAGCTATGCTTTTCATCCTGAATTGCCTCTGCCAGAAGCCAGCTGGGTAGTAGATATTCTAAAAGCATGATCGTTTCACCCCAACAAAAAAACCTGCCGGTAGCATACAGCTCCCGACAGGTTTTTGATTTCAACAAAATCAGCGCGAGATTGCCAGCTTGACCACCTTGCCCTGAGAATCAAGGGTAACCCGAGCATACTGGCGGTGAATGTGCTGCTCATAATTGATCTGTTTGCTGAAGCTGACCACCACCCGACTGGACGGCCGCATTTGATTACTGGTACTTTTTCCCGTCCCCGCGACAGGAGAAGCATGCGTGCGCACATGTTGGGAATGGATGTGAACCTCCGCAAATTCGATACCAGGCAAATACTGACTGGCCAGTTCTTTGGCACTGGCAATTGCTTTGGCCGAGATTGGCGAGGACTTGGCCGCATCCATGTCTTGATCCACCACCGTCTTCACCACCGGATGATCTTTTTCACGAGTGATCGTTTTAGCAGAGACCTGGTAAGGATCATAGGCAATCAACGGATCGCCGTAAAGTATGAATGAGATCAACGTCTTTTGATCTTCGCCATCCAGATAGCCCTGGCGCAGATTCATTTCACGCACGAAATCTACCTTGGCTTTCATAAAAGCGGTCCCCACCGGCTGACCTTCGACCAGATACTTCATGACCAGGTTGCCCAGCAAATCAGCCCCAATGAGCGGCGTCGTAACCGAACCGTAAGCAATCGTCGTGGAACCGATCAGCGCCAGTACTCCTTGCCCTAAAAAGGTCATCGCAATGGAATCCGTTTCACTGCGGCCGGCAATGTGACCACCGTAGCAAGCCTCGCTGAAGACAATACGCGGGGAATAAGTGTTCTTTGTGAGTGAGGACGGCTGCAACGCAACCGGGTAATCTTCACCGCCGCTGGTGTCAGAAGTATCCTTCTGGCCATACCAGTTGGGCCCATCTTCGACACCATGCAGATTGAAATAAGCAAAAGGAGACGTATTCAATTTGTCAGCAGAAAAAGCCGTTTTCGTGCCGCTGGGGCAGAGATAAAGATTACGTGCTTCCCCAATCGCCCGAAAAGAAGACAGCGAAGCCCGCTGCCAGATGGCAGCCGTATAACCTAAATTGGTGAAATTCTTGGCGTAAGCCTGACTCCAAAAGAGGAGAAAATGCAGCAGCTGATTGATCCAACTTTGCGGCCCGACCTCGTCTGTGTGATAATCGGTCAGGTTGCGAATCTGGGTCAAGAGCAACCCCGAGTCGGAGCTAACATCCCCGGGCAGCCGACCCACGGGCCAATCCCCCACGTAGTAATTCTTGTCGAGAGAGCCATAAGGGTTATCCGACGGCACCGTGGCATCGGCATCATCAGTAGGATTGGGCAGCTTGTGGAAAGGTACCACGCTGTCATTTCCCACGATCAAAACACAACCGATCATCTCACCGGTCTTGGCCAGAGCAGCATCCAGATCCGCCAGGGCCAGTTTGATCTTCCAGGGGTCAATGGCATCCACAGGGGTAATGCCATATTTCCCGCAGGTGGTCAAATCATCAGGCAAAAAGACAAAGGAATGCCAGTTCTTGGTATTCTGGATGCTGGACGCCAGTTTTGCCAGTTCATCCAGGATCACCGCAGTGCTCTGCGCGCCATACTGGCTGGTCAACCCGCCTTTGGTGGTCAAAATCACATAGGATGGAAAACGGCTATCCGCCCGTGCCGAGCTGGGGGTCTTGAGATCATCAGCAATCTTGACGAATTCGCGCTCTACTTCCTCGACCACCGCATCTTTCTTATGTGCAGCAGCTTCTTTCACACGCGGGTTCTCAGGATAGGCCTCTTCAGCGGTTGGCAACACGCGATAGCCATCGAAAGAACGAACTTCATTCAACGGCGGCTGCACCGCGGCTGCCGGGGTTTCTGCCTCGTCAAAAGAAAGGGCAGATACGGCCTGAGGCTCGTCAACTGAAGGCTCACCTGCAGGGCCACCCGCCAGATGATTCATGCCATACTTACTGGCCACTTCGCCGGGAATGGCAAAAGATTCCACAATCTGCATCGATTCGGGATACAGCGGCTTATAAGCGAAAGCATCCCCCCACATCCGCGCGGGTACCTGACCCATTGGGTCAAGAGCAGCACATTCATGTAGTAAATTAACTGCCTCATCCGTTTTAGCGCTCTCCATCCACGTGCTGGACAACAGCAAGCTGATCTGGATGCTTTCAGGCCAGCGCGAATGGTAAACCCGCCCCAGATTCAGCCGGGCAGTCAAGTCATTGTCTTTTTCTGCCAGCTGTAAATGAAGCACCCCAGCCAGACTGGGAGCATCCTTCAAGGTCATCACTTCCATCAAAATTCCGCGGGCGGTTTCCGTCTCACCTTCTGCAAGCAGCTTTCTGACCAAGAACAGTTTTCCGCCCCAATTGGGCAAATTCAAGCCATTCTTCGGAGCTGCCCCCAGGGCCTGCACCAGACCCGCGGCCTGCTGAGCTTTGACGGCATCCAGACGCGGGAAAAGGTCCTCCGCAACGCGTAAAGCATCGAGATATTCTCCATCATTGCGAATGATCTTCTCAAGGATCGGCGCAGCCATCGTCTCACGGCCTTCCTGAACCAATCCCTGCACCAACATCAAGTTGATCTCGAGATCCCCAGGATAAGAAGCCAGCCAGGCAGTAGCCGCCTGACGAATGAACTGATACGATTTGCTTTGCAGGGCCGTCTTGAGGTACTGCAGTAATTTCGACCGTTCGATCATTTGCACATCAGAAGAATGGGTCATCATAGGTGTGAACTCGCTTCCTGTGAACTTTCTACCAAATTCAGTGCAATAACCGCGCCAAGTTGACGGCGAACGTTAAGATCATTGGGGGCCAATTCGGCCGCCTTGCGCAACAATGCTTCAGCTTTTGCATAATCACGGGCATTCTTCATAAGGGCAGCCGCAGCCAACACCGCTGACAAATTCTCAGGGTCAAGCGTCATGGCCTGTTCCAGAGTCTTCAGCGCAGAAGCGAAATCGCGCTGCTGTTCATACACTTTGCTCAGCTCAAGATAAGCCTCAACATCGTCACTCTTTTGAGCAATGCTCTGGCTGAAATGATGGATTGCCTGATCGAGATTGCCGCTTTCCAGTTCCAGTTGGCCCAGGAATTTTTGCATCTGCGGCTGTTCGTTAGCCAACTGCAGTGAGAGTTGAGCAGCTTTTTCAGCCCCTGCGCGATCTCCGGCCGCGAACTGAGAATCCGCCAGCATATTGAGCAGTTCCACATTATCTGGGTAGCGTTCCACCAGGCTCTCAAGTAAACTGCGCGCATTAGCAGGCCCATTGATCTCTTTGACCAGTTTGGCCTGTTCGATGAAGAGAGAGAGGGTAGCTTTGCTTGAGCGAGAAGCTTTTTCAAGGGTCTGCAACGCCAGCGGCTTATTCCCCAGCAGCGCAAATGCTTTGGCAGCCAAGAGCAAAGCCTCGGGTTGAGTCTCCTCCTGACGCAGTACCTTTTGCGCCAGTTCCAGCGCGGATTTGGCGTCCCCTTTGCCCATCAAGATCTGGGCACGAAGTAAATAAGGGCTGGCCGAGAATTCGTTGATCTGGCTGGCGCGTTCCGCCGCTGAAAGAGCAGCGTCAATCTGCCCGGATTGATAGTAAGCATCGGCCAGGCCTTCCCAGGCCTCAAATTGATTTGGCTCCTGCTCCGTTACCTGCTGTAAGCGTTCAATTGCCGGCTCAAAGTTTTTGGATTGCAGATAGACCTTACCCAATTGCAAAGCTGCGACGGAATCGTCGGCGTGAGCAGTCAGTACTGCCTCATAATGTTTGGCACTGTTTTGCCAATCACCCACCCGATTCCATAATTCCGCAGCAGACGCATGCCAGTTGCTTTCTTCTGGCCAACTTTCGAGGGCTTCTTCCATCCGATTGATGGCTGCATAAGTTTCCTTCTGCATCTGGCTGATCTTTGCCCCCAGTACATGAATCACCGGGAGGGCCTGTCGATCCTTTTCAGCCTGATCGATGGCCGCTGCCGCTGCATTCAGGTCACGTTCAAGAGAAGCCCTGGCCAGCAAAGCGGCTGTACCACTCTCGTCGAGATGCTTCTTCCCTAACTGGATCGCGGTTTGTTCCTGCCCAGAACGGATGAGTGCCAGCATCATGGCCTCGATATCCTCCTGAGAAGGACTGATCATCGCCAACCGGCGAATATTAGTCTGGTTCGGATCGAGAACAGCTTTGGCACGAGCCAGCCAATGCTCATTCTCTATGGAACTGCCCACTGCAGAATTTTCTGTCAGTGCCAGCAGTTCTGAGCGGTAAGAATCCACAGCGGTCTCGCCCATCCCATGCTGCTGCGCACCCAGATCGCCAAATTTGTAGAAAAATTCCAGTGCCTTGGTCAGAGTTTGCAGACGCAGAGAACTCGCACAAGCATTTTTCGGTTGATCGGCTGCGAGACGACGGCTGACAGCTTCGGCTTCCTGCCAGTGAGCTGCAGCAAAAGCCGCTTTGATCGCCTGACGCGCCTCACTGACTGCCTGAGCACTGGTAAAGCCCGGTGCAGCAACCACTTGCGGCAATTCCTGAACGAAAAGCGCTTCTGCCGTAGCCCAATCGCCACTTAAGGCAGCCTGACGGCTGGCATTGAGCTTCAGAGCGGCAGACTCAGGATATTTTTCGAGGGCGGTCATCAAAAGCTCACCCGCACGCTGGGTTTGACCAGCATCCAGCAAAATCTCACTTAATTGGGCCGCCAGCATGGGATCCGCCAGCGCCTTACTTTCCGCGGACATATCATCTAGCCAGATACCGATCTCATTGCCATCTCCCAGCGCATAATCCGCCTCGAGCAGCAGACCGGGTTTCCCCTCTTCCACCTCTCGTACCTGTGCATAATCAGCAGACTCAAAGGCCAGCTCCTGCGCCAACCCACCGGCCTGCGCGTCTTCATCAAGCATGGGTCCCCAATCTGCCGGGGTGAAGGACAAACTGACTTTTTGCGGGACCTGTTGATTGGTCTCAGGAAGGTTCTTGAGCAGTTCGAAAGCCAGCGCGGTTTTACCGGCAGCATGCTGAGTTTCAGCAGTAATCAGGCCCAACCATTTCTGGCTGCCCAGCGATTGCTGCAATTCACTCAGTATTAATTCTGCCTCGGCCGGCTGACCGTGACTGCGCAGATAACCTGCCAAATCCACTTTCGCCGCAACAGAGGAAGTGCTTTTCTCGCCAGCACGGTAACGTAAAGCATCCACCGCCCCGGCAATATCGCCTACAGCATCGAAAAGTCTGGCGGCACGGGTAATCAGTTTCTCTTGCTGGCATTTCACCAGACCATGTTTGATCTGTGCCTCCAGCGTCTGAACCGCCGCAAGTTCTCCATCCGCCAGCTTCATCTCGGCCAGAGTCAACTGCAGAGGCAAAGGATCACGATGCACTTTTGCCAGATTTTCAATGGCCTTTTCTGCCTCTTCCCGCTTGCCCAGATTGCTCATGAAATCAGCAAACCAGCTGGCGCTCTCAGCCACGTTCTGCGCTGCATCCAGCACCTGGTTGGCCTGAGTCACCGCATCGCTGATCTCGCCTGTTGTTTGATCGATCTCAGCCAGGGTTTGATTCACCCCTACCCAATCAGGATGGTTTTCAGTCAAATTCTGGATTGCACCCAGGGCCAGTTCGAATTTACCCAGAAAAGCAGCAGCACGAGCGAAACCCGCCTGGATGCGGTCAAACCAGCTAGAATTTTCACTTTCGCTGTCTTTGAGCAAATTGCTCAGGAATTCGAAAGCCTTCGCGGACTCGCCTTCTTTGATTGCCAGTTCTCCAGCCAGGGTTTTGGCTGCCAGGTTGTGAGGATCACGTGCCAATACTTCGCTCAGAAGCGCGCGCGCCCGCTGAACCGACTCATTTTCAGGAAGCCCCGTCTT